>VTLG01011848.1_pt1 | contig 12968 bp, 15 predicted proteins | sample 4694571 | NCBI WGS metagenome assembly VTLG01 (sample SAMN12604809, study PRJNA352737) | marine metagenome | biome: ENVO:00000447; feature: ENVO:00000209|ENVO:00000569|ENVO:01000036; material: ENVO:00002151; isolation source: viral sequences binned using virsorter ... | reverse complement strand
TTGAAATTGGTCTACCAGATCATCTTCATCTGTGATTAGAGTTACTTCTTCAATTGGCCCCCATCGGAACCTTCCAGCAAAACCGCCAGTGGAAGTTCCTGCAGCAACCACAACATTAGTTAAATCTATTTCTGACGTATTTACGCCGGGACTTACTTGAAAGGCCATTTTAATTCTCCCTTATATTTTATGAGTTTTTTTCGTAAGTGTATATTACTCTATAGAATATTTATAAATAACAGTAATTGATGAATAATATTTAGTGTACGGTAAATATGAAGTTTCCACAAAAAGATATAAATCGTTTCAATATTAAAGTCAATAAAACAGAGAATTGTCATATTTGGAACGCAGCAAGACAAAAACAGGGGTATGGAATGTTTTCTGTCTTTGGAAAATCTATTCCTGCACATAGATTTGCATATCTATTACACAAAGGAAATATTGCTGAAAATATGGTTGTTCACCAAACCTGTGAAAACAATGGATGTGTAAATCCCAATCATCTTGTACTTCAAACCAAAAGTCAAAACAAAAAAAGTTATACTTCTGTACGTGTCAGTCGAGAAATGATAGAAAAAGAAAGTATTAAATTTCTTTATCGACTTCGTAATATTAGACCAGAATTAGAAAGAGAAATAGATTCTCTTCTTGCATTATTAGTTACTGAAAAAACAGAAGAAGAAGACGATTTTGGATTTGAATCTGAAACTAAAAACGGATATCTTTAATATAATTCTTTTTGCCATTCCTCTCCAGCCGGTTTCCATATATTAGAATCGCCTGGAATGTCAATCGTATCATCCATTCCATCTTCTATAAATCCAAATGGAACCAATTCTTCTTCAATCATTTTCATCTGTTCTGCAAACATCTTTTCACGAATATCTTGATCTGTAAGTTCTTTAAAATATCGTTGTTGAACCAACCAAGAAAAAAGAACCATCGACATCACCAAGTCATCATGAGCACCATCATCTGCTTCCCACGATGTACTCTTTCCGATAAAAGTTGTTAATTCGGAAATTGTATCAAAATCATCTATCAAGAGATTATCTCTTTCAATGAGATCCTTGAGTGTTGCACATCCAATTCGTTTAACTTGTTTCGTTGTACGAATTCCCATTGATACATTCTTTGAAAAACCACCTCCAATTTGTTGTCCATTTCGGCCGTGCATCGTAACCATCATCATGTTTTCGTATTCCAAATCATGATAAAGAATGTCTGCCACTTGTTGTCCAATGTCATTAACTTCCACTAAAACAAATGCTTCGTTGAATTTCTGTGCAGTTGTATAAATTATATTTGGGTATAACATTGGAGAGATGTCATTTTTTCGATACTTTGCAACCTGTCGATATGGTTGTTTGGTAACATCAAATACTGAAAATGCAGAATAATCTAAACCAACTCCTCTCGCAACATCACACACCATAACGTAAGTGTGTCTCATAATCGGTTCTTGATAAACATCCAATCCTTCGTGAGAATAAACTGGCTGTTTAAACGGCATCGACATAAGTTTTTCAGTTGAAATAAGAGTATTAGAACTCCCTAAGAACGAGCATTCAAATTCCTGTTGAAATTGTCGTTCAGAAGTATTCCGAATAGTTTTTTGTTTCCACTTTTCATCTCTTTCTGGAACTTGTGACCAATGTACCGCAATTGGTTTGTAGTCATTATTTTCTTCTTCTGCATCTGTCCATAACTTATAAAACATATTCATTCCGTTTGGAGTTGAAACGATGAATACTTTGGTTGTTTGTCCAGATGAAATTGTAGGATATACAGAACTAAAAAATTCTTCTGAAATGTGCTGAGGTACAAATGCAAATTCATCTAAGAAAATAATATTAAAAGATCCACCTCGAATAGCAGATCCAGAAGTCGAACTAGCAAGAATTTTTGAGCCGTTTTCAAGTTCGATGTTTCCTTTGTTCCATATTAGAATTCCTTGTTGCAACCATTTCGGCATATGTTCATATGCGAGTTGTAACCTTCCAAGAAGTTCCATTGCGGTTGACTTCTTGTTTGCAAGAATTGCAACTTGAACATTTTCATTAAAGAGAACATAATGAAGAAGATAGGCAAGAATTGTAGTGGATTTACCAGATTGACGAGCCATCTTACAGATCACAAATCGTTCATTATGAAATCTGTTAATCATGTCCTTTTGATAATCACGAACATTGAAATCAATCAACCCCTCATCTACCGAAACTATTTTTATGTGATTATTAACAAAATGTAGTGGTTCTGTTTGACACTTGACATACTCTTCAATTTGTTCCTTCGTAAAATCTTGAGGAACATATGCAGCTTTGAGTTGAGGATTTCCTAAGTAAGTTTCATATTGGGGCATATTTTAACCAAGTGCAATGGCCAACGCAGTTGCTGTACTATCAACCAAATCTTTAGTTGCTGCGGAAGTGGGAATTGTCGAATCGTTATCATTACTATTGATTCCTTCCGATTCTACAACTAAAGTTCCTGCTGATATTTCAGATGTTGTAACCGTACCAACTGCTATTGTTACAATACTACCACCAGAACGAAGATATATTTTTTTGTCTGCTGAATTAACTGCAAGTTCACCATCTGCCAAATTAGAAGTAGTAGGCACAGATGATGCTGTTCCAGACCTCTTTGGTTTTATTACAATTGCCATTAGAAAGTTCCACCATCCACCGCATTTGTCCAAGCGGGAGTTCCGCTATTAGAATATAAAAGATAAGTATCGGTTCCTGCTGCTGTTACTTGAACAGCTCCAGTACCATTACCATATAAAATACCATTAGAAGTAAAAGTTGATACACCAGTTCCACCGTGTGCTACTGCAACATCTGTTGCTGCCCACGTACCAGTTCCTATTGTTCCAAGAGTTGTAATTGAAGATTGTCCCACATATCCAGTATCAATGTTGATAGCATCTGCTCCAACTGAAATTCTATCAGCAGTCCCAATTGCGTTTATAGTATTTCCAGATTTAGTCAGACCAGTACCAGCAGTAATTTGACCAGCACCAGAAAATTGTGCTACTGTTAGTGCAGTATTATTACCAAGTGTTGCATTTGTTAAAGTTGGAGTTCCGTTATGAGTGAAAACATAACCATTTTCAGAATTGGCCGATCCTTCTTCAACAAAAGTAAAAGTTCCACCTGTTAATTCTGCAGGCGCATCAGCATCCGTTGCTCTTGTTAAAGTCCATGCAGCAGTTCCACTACCTACAGCAGAAACCGTAAAAATACCATTCTGTCTTGTTTCTGACTGATTTTTAACCAGAACTCTTTCGCCTGATGCCAAATCTGTAACACCATCTATTCCTGCTGTATTAATAGATACATTTGAACCAGCAGTAATTATACCAGTTTGATGTGCATATGTTGGAGAATTGGGTAGAACCGCAGCAGTGGCAACTCTTACAGAACCCTTAATATCTAATCCTGTCTTAGTTGCATCTACATATGCTTTAGTTGCAGCATCTTGTGCTCCAGATGGATCTGTTACACCTGTAATCCTTGAAGTATTAACATCAACTGTTCCAGAACCATTAGGATCAAGAACAATATTACCATTAGAATTCGTTGAACTTACTGTATTACCATTAACTGTAATATTATCAGCCACAAGAGAACCACCAGTAATTGCACCAGTAGTTGTTATAGTCGAAGATCCATTATTAATATTTCCAAAATTAGAAGTTATTGAACCAGCATCAAGAGCACCAACAGTAGTTACACTTGAGAGAGTATCAAGGTTTGATTCCATGAAAATTTCAAAATCACTCATTGCAACTTGTTTCATCGTTCCAGCATCATTAACTACAACTTTATCTTCAACTGCAAGAGTAACAGATGATGCAGAAGTACTACCATCCACAATATTAAGTTCAGCAGCAGATGATGCAACATTTGTCCCCCCAATATCGAGAGTGGTCACCGATATTTCACCAGCAACAGTTAAAATACCATCAGCAACAGTCAATAAATCAGTATCACTCGTATGTCCAATAGTTGCACCATTTATTGCAACATTATCAACTGTAAGTGCAGACAGAGTTCCAAGAGATGTTACATTACCTTGTGCAGCAGTGGCCAACGTTCCTGCAATTGTACCAGTTCCACTATAAATTACTGCTTTAGAATTTACTACTGTACCAGCAGATGAACCATCTACTAAATTAAGTTCGGCTGCAGTTGATGTTATATTAGTTCCGCCAATATCAAGAGTCGTTGCTTGAAGTTCTCCTGCAACTGTAACAATTCCATCTGCAAGTGTCATCAAATCGGTATCGCTTGTATGTCCAATGGTAGTTCCATTTACTATAACATTATCAACGGTAAGAGTTGTAAGAGTCCCAAGAGATGTAATATTACCTTGTGCAGCAGTACCTAATGTTCCTACAACTGTACCAGTTCCACTGTAAATTACTGCCTTTGAATTAACTACTGTACCAGCAGAAGATCCATCAATGAGATTTAATTCAGCAGCAGTTGCTGAAACTAATGTTCCTCCTAATTTCAATCCATTAGATGTATCATGAGAAGCAATATCAAAATCATATGCACCATCGCTAAAAGTTGTATCCCCTGTAATCGTTGGAGTATTTAATGTAGCACTTGAAAGTGTTTTATTTGTTAAAGTGTCAGTAGTTGCTTTACCAACTAAAGTATCAGTAGCATTAGGTAAAGTTATTGTTTTATTAGAAGCACCTATATCTGCAACACCAGCAAGAGTAATTTTTGCAGTTCCATTATTAGTACCTTCATTAAAAACAACAGTACCAGCATTAGATGCATGATTACCAACTATAACCGAACTCATTGCACTATTGGAATCTGCTAAAAGAGCGGAACTTGCAGTTAGTGTACCGGCAGTGTGATCAAGCATATCTGCAAAAATTTCACCACCTACTACAACAAGACCATTTCCAGCTGCATTTCCCACAAAAAGTCGTTTTGGGCCAGTTCCAGATGAACCATAAGTGACCGCTAGTTCTCCAGCAGAGAGGCTGCCCGGAACGTCACCGCCCGTTGACCGTTTTATCTTAATTACAGTTGCCATTGTTATCTCTCCTAAAACTCAAAAAATATATTTATACTGATATTTATAGTATTCAAAAATTTCCTCCGTCCACCGTAGTAACTGATGAATCTATTGTTATTGTATCATTTCCAGCATTTGTTGTTAAAGTTGTATTTCCCGATGCAATAAAAGTAAGCGTATCAGTAGTAGTTTCTGCAACAACATCACTTTGTCCAGAAACAGCAATTGTTTTAAATGCAAGAGAAGCACCACCACCAGTTACATTTTGCCATGAACCATCTCCCCTAAGAAAAGTAGATGCACTTGCACCAGTTGCAGTAGAAACATCAAGTAAATTTATTTCAGCTGTAGTTAAAGTTGCTCCATCTACAATGTTAAGTTCCGATGGAGTTGCAGTAACAGATGCTAATCCCTGTAAGGTTGAATGTAATGTAATGTCTGTTTGATCATTTCCAGAATCATCTGCAGCAATAATATATGTTCCATCAAAATTCAAACCAGTTCTTGTTGTAAGATTTGATCCTCCATTTTGAATAGTGTGTCCACTATCACTTACAGCATCAACAAATATAAATTTTCCAGAAGATGATTGGTATTTGAGAATTTTATCATTTGCTAAATTGGTAGTATTTACATCATCAAGATTGAGTAAACGTACCTCACCAGATCCAGGCCCAGAAACTGCAATTTTCTGAATCCATTTTTCAAGTTTTTCAATTCGTGTAGAAATAGGATCATCTAATTGTTCTTGTAAATTTTCTTTTTTTCCCTCTTCTTCTTTAGATATTGCACCCACAATTTCATCTATTGAAAATTTTTTTCCCTTCCGAGCAACTACTTTCTCTGCTGCTTTTCGTGCTTTAGATTTTGTCTTTTCGCCCGGAGTGACTTTTTTATATTGAGTTACTAATTCATCGGTTCCATCTTCTTCTGCTTTTTCTACAATTTCATTTCCCCCAAGAGATTGAAAAAGTTTTTCCAAAGATTCGAGAGTTTTTTCTTCTCTTTGTTGCTTATTTTCTTCAAATTTATGTGAGCTCTCTTTTTTAATCGAATTTATTTCTTCTTTGATCCGAACATATCTTTTAACAGGATCTTTATTATTGAGCTCTTCTTTGAGTTTAGCATATCTTACAAGAGGATCTTTATTATCAAGTTCCTCTCTAAGTTTTGCATATTTTTCTGCAATATCATTCATATATTTTTCCTAGAAATAGATTCTCTAGTATTTATTTTATTACAACTCACGTAAATTAAATTATATTCTGAATGAGAAACACCATAATTGCAACCGACATTCCTATAAGGAAACAATTATATGACCATTTCAAATACTTATATTTCTTCAATGCAAGTATCTTCCCTTGTCCGAAAATATCTCCTGCCATCGAATCATATACATTATCATCTGTCATTAAGATTTTTGCATAATCTTCTTTGTATTCGTGTATGTCCAAATGTGCAAAATGTCCAAAAAAGAGAGGATTAAATATGGGAGATTTTCTATCAATCTCTTTTGATCCTTTCACTTTAGGATAATCTGTATTTGGAATAATTGCGAATATTGCAAATAATAAAGAAAAGAAACACCCAAATGCAAATGCAAGTAGAGGCCATTTCATGACTTCATTATCTAAATTTGCAACCGTAACAGAAAAAACAATAGAAGTAACTGTGATCATAATATTTGCTTTTGCATCTGCCATTAATCCTAATCTCATTTGATTGCCATGATTAACTCGTAATATATTATCTACAGCAGTACGATTTTCTGGTACTTGTTTGAAATGATTTATTCGTTCTTCTCCCTCACCATCTTTGGAGAATCGTGTAACATGACCCATATGCACCTCATTAAAGATAACCGTTTAATTTTCTTTCGCAATAATCTTCTGGTACACCTCCCCCACACTTTTCCCAAGTTGGCTTGATTGTACACATTTTCCCTTCTATATGTTTACAAGGGAAATGAGTATTTTCATATTTTTTTTGTAATCTATAACCATTTGCAAAAATAAAAATAATATAAAGCACCAATATGAAAACAGTAATTCCAGATATCCATTTTAGAATCCACATATTTTCCTATCTCAATGGTGGTGCATATATCAAACCTCCGTGTTTATATAACTTATTTAATCCCCGATGTAATCCAACCGGCGTGTTTAATCCTACATTACGTTCATATATTTCTCCATAATTTCCAAGTTGTTTAATGATAAAATATGACCATAATTTATCCAATCCTAATTTTATTCCAAGATTTGGATAATCTTCTCCATTTCGTTCACCCATAAATCGTTGAATAGAAGGATTTTTATGATTCTTTAATCTATCAATATTACCTTGTGTAATTCCCATTTCTTCTCCAATAAAGAGAACAAAGATAGACCATCGAACAATATCTGCCCATTGTTGATCTCCGTATTTGACAACAGGCCCAAGGGGTTCTTTAGAAATAACTTCTGGAAGAATCATGTGTCGTTCTGGATCATCAAAACTCAATCGATTTGATGCTAGTCCAGATCTATCAGTACCATACATATCACATTTACCGGCCGCATATAATTCTTTTACATTTTGATGCGGTGCTACTGAAATCGGAACATATCTTATTTCATGATATTCAAAAAAATCTTTTATATTCTGTGCAGCAGTAGATGTTTCACTAAAACAAACCGATGCGCCGACCAATTGTTTTGCAGAAGAAACCCCAAGATTTTTTCGCACCATGAATCCTTGACCATCATAATATGTGGTTGCAACATATTCTAGTTTCTTTTCCACATCTCTAGAAAATGTCCATGTTGTTGCAGCAGAAAGAACATCAATTGAACCATCCATCAATCGATCAAATCGTGTTCTTCCATTGATACCTATGAATTCTATTCGTTGTAAATTACCGAAAACAGCAGAGGCAATTGCTCGACATATTTCTACATCAAACCCAACCCAAATCTTACTTTGTCGTTCTGGAAGAGTTGTCTCAAATTCTTTTTCTTCAGAAAAGCCAGGAAAATCGGGATATGTTCCACAAATAATATATCCTCTTTTTTTCACTCTTTCAAGGGTTGTACCATAAGTAGGAAAATACTCTTCCCCCATCTGATAATTTTTTTCACCCATTGAATGTTGTTGTTGATGTATCTTTTTAATCTTTCGTAATTCAATTACTTCCGCATGAAGTGTATCATAATCTTCTTGTTTTACATCAGGCTCACCTTCAACGGTAGACATTGACATTATCCAAAAAGCCCAAATTATAGATACGATTACTTTACCTACCATAATCATTTAAGAGTCCTATAGATTGCCATCAACTCTTCATCTGAAATCGGAGCCGTACTCGTATAATATCTCTCATGTCCAACTCTCATAAAAGATTTTACATCACTGAAACTTGGATATTTTGATTGAAGATTGTGAAGAAGGTGGTCTGGATCTAGATGACAAGTTGCACATTTATTGTCTTTTGCAAATACTCTCGTTGCTTTCTTATATCGTTCACTTTGAACTAAAACAGCAGAAAGATCTTTTTCCATCCATATTACTTTCTCATCAACATCGGGCATTATGAAAAAAACCAAATATACTAACAATGCGATAATAACATAGATCCACACTTTACTTGCAGCAACTATCCCTTTGGTTTCAAGTTCTATTTTTTCTATTCGATTTGCATGATCCTCTGTCATTTCACGATGATCTACCCCTTTTTCTTCTTCTTGTTGTGCCATAATCTACCTCACTTCTTTCCTGCTTCATTGAGTTTTTTGGTAATTTGTTGTTGAAACCATTTAAGAACAATCGGTATGCTCACATTAGATGTCAATCCAAAAAGATAACCGATAGGATAACGATAACTTTCATAGGCTGCAAGTTGCGGAACACTTGTAAATACAATAGAAATCAACAAATATCCAGTTGCTGACATACCCATATTAATAATCAAATCGAGTAAAATCAACCACGCATGACCACTATACTTATCTTTATTATCATTTCTATAATTGAATAAAAATATCCAAAATGAAGAAAATAATACTAATCCTAGCATTATCATTTCAGATGTGTTAAATAAATTAATCATTTTGTTTTGCCTCTTTCTTAACTAATTTCAATAGCTCGGCAGTACTACCAACGAACAATGCATTAGTCACGTTTTGTGCTTTTGTGACTTCCTGTCGTTCTCCATCATTTTCTATTTTTTGTTTCTTTTGATGGAGTTCCATTAATTTTTCTTGAGAATCGGTCATGTTTTTAAGTAATTGACCGAATACTTCAAATGCTCTTGGAGATTCTTCTGCTTTTGCAATCTCCAAAAGTTCATCCATTGCATCTCTACCACGTTCAATAATATGATACATATTCTCACGAGCATATTGAAAATCTGTATCTTTTTGACCATCATCATTAATGACAGTGGGTAAAGTTTCCTCCGTAGTATTTACCATTTCGGAAGGTTCTGTCGATATTTGTTCAACGAGATCTAGATGTTTTTCAATCCGATTCTCGACTAATTTTTCAATTTTCATTAACTATCAGTTCCACTTACTGGATCATGTGTTACTCCTTGAGGAAAAAATTCAAAAGTTTCACTAAATCCAAAATCATCATCTGTTAAAGCACCAGTAGATGTTGGTTCAACTGTTGTTCTACTAACCGTTTGTCCAGCAGAAGAAGCCTCTTCCGATTCTTCAGACAAAATTCGTATTCGTGTTGCATCATCTATTTCGTGTTTATTTAAAATCATATAATTTTGTGCATAAGGAGTACTATCTTCAGAAACAACATACACTGGATCTGCGGCAGTTGCAGCCGACATAAGATGTGTATCTACAATTGAAGTAGTAATAATTTTTGCATTATCTGAAACATCTGGATATAAGAACCCTTTCATTATAAAAGATAATGTCCAGATAATAGACCGTCTGGTTGCAAAATCTCCTTCATAAGTATCCTCACTTGTAACAGAATTTAATACTAAAGGAATATCATGTTTAACAGACATACCAGAAATTATAGTCATAGTTACTGTAAAATCTGGTGTAAAAAATGGAAGAATTTGTTCTAAAATTTGAGTTCCATCTTCTGCATTTTTTACAAATATATAAAGAGAAAAATCCCAATTATACGGTACAGGATTATATTGTTTTTTAAGTCCAGAAGTAGTTCCTTTTTTAACATTCCTTCCCATTGTATTTAATTTTCTCACACCATCATAAGTCATTGAAAGTAATTCAAATCCCATTCGTGGAACAGTAAGTGCCACTTTTGGATTTAAATTAGGATCTGCACTGATCCTAGTCAACATCTTGTCTTTTGGGCCATATGAAAGAGGAATTTTAATAATTTCGGTTACTGCATCACTACTATCAGTTCTACGTACTTCAATATTGTTAAATAATGAACCAAATGCAACCACCATCTTTCTACTGGTTTGATGATAAAAATATGTTCCGAACATTATGGATTTTCTCCGAATGGATTGGATTCAGAAAAGTCGAAGACGGAATCTGCATCAATCTCAAATTGTTTATTACCACTAACTTGATCAGATGTCGAATCATCAATTGTTTGTAATGTCTCCACAGTTTGATCTGTTGTGATCTTAGTTGAATACGTTCCAGTAGCCAAACTCGTTGCACCTGTAATAATTTCCGTCAAAGTAAATGTACCTGTCATATTGATAAGATAAAGATAACTGGTTGCAGAATCCCATCTTGCAACCTCACCAGTAATGGCAGAAGTTCCACCTGTAACTGTTTCTCCTTCAGTAAAAGTTCCTGAAATACTAGACAGTTCAAATGTACGAACAAAAGATTGTTTTTGTTCTATCACATCAATAGTATCTATGCCTGTATCAATCGTTTCATCAGAGTAAGTGAAAAGTTCACAAGTCAGATCAAATGTTGGAAGTGCGCCAATTTGATAAAAAGGTGTTTCGTGTTCAACAAACATTATTTGAAAGAGTTTGCTGGTCAATCCAAAATAGACAAGATCCCCCTCTTTCGGCCGGGTTCCTAAATCCAAACCTTCCCATGCTCGTCTTGCTATCGAAAAAACAACTTGATCACGAACTTCTAGACCAAACTTAGAAACTAAATCTCCTTCACCTTCAAACCCATCAACAGATTTGATATACATTTCAACTGAATATGCATCTTTATATTCGGAAATTGAATCTTCTCCAAGAATTGTATCTTCGTTGATTAATGTTCTAGGAATATAATTTACATCATAACCATGAATCTTAACTGATTCAGAAACTATTGAATGCAGGAGTTCTTGGTCATTTTCCGCATCAAATGTACGAAAGTATGAATTTGTAGCCATTCGATTATCCTACATAAAAGTTATCGGGCAATTGATATTTCATTTGTAATTCTTCGTCTAATTTTTCTAATTCGTTATTTCCATCATCATAAATTTGTCTTCCATTGAGAGTCGCACCACCCGGCAATTGCATCCCCTCAAATTTAATTAGGTTTTGGCCCCATTGTTTTTTAAACAGTGCTGTTGTATATTTTTTCAAAAAGATGTCGTTATATATTTCAGTATAAGTTCCTCCATCAATCTTTTTATAACATTGTACGATTAACCAATCACCAATATCAACCGCATTATCCCAATCCATGTCTAAATGAAGTTTATCCGTCATCCGATTAAATCTTATTTGTCGAGATGCACCACTTGAAAACAATTGATTCAATAAAGAAAGATGTTGTTTTGTAATTGCAAAACTACTCAATCCTCCTGCTCCACGTAGAACATTAGGAAGTTCATTTAAATTAAATTGATATTCGACTGAAAACATATCATTAGAAGAAAGTGCTCGACTAATTGGGAGAACATCTCTAATCCCTATGATTGTATCATCAATTGTTAAATATTTTGAATATGCATTTCCAAATGAGACAGCAGTTGCTTGTGTCCCATGAGGAACACCAGTTGCACCAGAACTTGAACCTGTAACTGTTTCTCCTGAAGTAAATGTAGCACCAGAAGTATTTGCAGCTCGAAGACCATTTCCGTCTTTGTGTTCTTTGAACTTCAAAACAGTAGAACTTGTTACTTCATGAATTATTGCAGTTGCATTTGATGTTCCGCCAGTAATTGTTTCTTCTGCTGTAAATGTTCCAGTTGATGCTCCTGCAAAAGTTAAAGTACTTGCAGCCACTTGTTCTGGTAAATAATGCACCTCAGTTCCATCAAAATGATACTCTTGAAACATTTGGATTGCTTCATCTATCATATCATTCATCTGTTCATCTGCAAGATTAACATCAATAACTGGTTTTCCTAATTTTCTCAATACATATTCTTTTAATTCTGTAGTCGATGCTGGTTGTGTAGAAGACATATTCTTTATCCGTTGTTAATTTCGGCGGAAGGATTAACCGTAATCAAACCTTCTGCAAGTCGTTCTTTAATAGTACCTCCACTTTGAGTGTAGGTTAAACTGTAATAGTATTTACCCTCTGCAAGTGCCGTTGTCTGTGTTGCAGTCAACGAAAAGGTACAATTTGCACCAGTTAGAGCAGTAGTGAATGTTTGAAGGGTATTTGCGTATGCGAAGTTTTTGATAACTGCGCCTGCAACCGTACCAGAGGAAATGGTCACGGCAGCAGAAGACGAATTTTCTGCACCTATCGTCTTCTCAAAGGTAGCACCTTGATCTATCGTATAATTTTGTATTTTTTTCTTGAGTGAAACTGCCATTGAACTTCCGTAGAAAATTGTGATTATTTATTTATATTTATTCTACTGAAGTTTCGGGAATCTCACATAACTACCGTTTTCTCGTGGCCGGGGATAATTGTTGGATCTACCCACACATCAAGACCTAAATCTCGTACTCTCATGCAGAATTCTACATCATCCCACACGAATTCTTCCCATCCGGCCTTATGTTTTTG
>VTLG01005512.1_pt1 | contig 12970 bp, 4 predicted proteins | sample 4694571 | NCBI WGS metagenome assembly VTLG01 (sample SAMN12604809, study PRJNA352737) | marine metagenome | biome: ENVO:00000447; feature: ENVO:00000209|ENVO:00000569|ENVO:01000036; material: ENVO:00002151; isolation source: viral sequences binned using virsorter ... | reverse complement strand
AGATCCTACCTTTGGATGTAAGAAAAGGCCACCGCTTAAATATACAAATCTACTCTCCACCAATATACCCAAAGCCCAATCTAAATGGTTCCCTATTATTAGGGATGAGAATGAGCATTATGTTGCTTGTATTTATAGAGGACCAAACTCTTCTACTACTTATAAAGTTACTGTAGTTAGTAACAAGTTTAGGATAGATGGTTCTGGATCAGATAACCTAACCCTAGCTCTCCGTGAGAATAGTACATACATCTTTGATCAAAGTGATAGTACTAATGCAGGTAAACCATTAAGGATCTCAACTACGGCTGATGGGACACATGGCAGTGGTGGTGCAGAATACACAACCAATGTAACCACCTATGGAACCCCAGGAACTACAGGAGCTTTTACAAAGATTACTGTCGCAGCTAGTGCACCTGTACTCTACTACTATGACACAAGTACAGCAGCTGCCGGAGGGCAGTTGGATACTGCTGCTTATACCACTGATGGCACTCACATACGTGTGTGGAACGCTAAGACGGGTCATGAGCAAAAGGTCACCTACCAACCAGGAGTAGCTGAGTACTTATGGGATAGTGCGAATCAAAAGATAGATAGTATAAAACCACTAACTGTTAATGATTATACCTTTCTTTGTAATACAGAGAAAACCGTCTCAATGTCTACTGCCACATCAGGTGCTGCAGTACAACAGGCATTAGTTGTTATTAATCAGGTTGCTTATAATACTACTTATGCTGTAGACTTTTTAAAAGATGGTACATCTACTGAACAGGTTAAGGTTTATCATGCTAGTAAACTATCCGTTTCACCTGGTACACATGAGGTAACAGGAGATGAAGGTGGTTGTAGTCAAGCTGGTAGTGCTTCATTCACTGAAACAAGTGGAAGTAAAACGGCATTAGGATTTACTCTTACAACAGCTTGTACTCCTACACTAGTATCTACCCCAGTAGAAGGGACTCCTTACCCACAAACACATGGTTTCCATTGGGTTGGACATGAGAATCAAACTTATACCTATCATATGCAAGCTTTTGCAACAAAGTCATTAGGTAAAAGTGCAGATTATTATCCACCTGGTTCTCAAAATGTTTACCATGACTTCTATAATTGTGCAGTAGCAGGAGCTGGGACTGTTAATTTAAGAATTTATTGGGCTGTAGAAAAGAATCCTAATATTAATGGACACAATAAATTCTCAAACCCTAGAGCAGAAATAATAGGAGGATCTGGAGGTTATACAACCACCGGAACATGGAGAGAAGGTCAGAAGGTTTATCTAACTGAGACATTAAGTACTGATGTAGAAAGATACCCAGAATCTGATTATAATTATCAAGATGTAAATAAAACTTATAATGATCCAGAAACTTCACACTCAGATGCTATAGATCATAGTAGTTTACACCCTGGTATAGCTCATAGTCAATGGGAAAGTGGTGCTACAATTGGGATGGATTTTGAACTTAAGAATGTTAGTGTTCAAGATAACCCAGATGACACATCTTACAAGTCTAAGTATAGAACTAACGTAACATTAACTAATGGTGGACAAGGTTGGAGAAAAGGGGACAGTGTAACTGTTACTCACTTTGGCCGTAGTTATACAATCACAGTAGAAGATGAAAGGCATACATTTACCTATGCTTCAGATACGTCTGTCACTTATACAACCCCAGCGAATGCTACCTCTGGGCAGTTAGATGTAGGTACAATTGCTTCTAGCTTAACATCAGCTATTAGTGCTTTATCAAACTACTCAGCCACTGCTGTGGGTAATGTTATACATATACTAAGAACTGATACTGGTCATGAGTTTAATATTATGACTCGTGGTGGTACCGCAGATCAAGCTTTGTATGGTATCAAAGGATCAGTTGATGATATAACTATGTTACCAACTCAGTGTGTAGGACCAACCCAGGCTAATCCTGAAGGAGTAGTATTAAAGGTTAGAAATACAGCTGAGTCTGATGATGATGATTACTATGTAAAATTTGTTCCATCTGCAGGTAACATCCCTGGACATGGTTCTTGGGAAGAAACAGTTAAACCAGAGACAGCTACTGAATTAAATGCCTCAACAATGCCTCATGCTTTAATAAGATTAGCAGACGGTACATTTAATGTTAGGCCTTTATCACAATCAGAGGCAACAGATGATCTACCTGCTTTCTGGGCAGGTCGAAATGTAGGTGATACAGAAACAAACCCTGACCCTTCATTTATAGATCAAACCATTACTGGTATGTTCTTCTATATGAATAGACTAGGGATGTTAACAGAAGATGCTGTAGTTTTAAGCCAACCAGGTGACTTCTTTAACTTCTTCAACTCTAGTGCTATAGCTATATCAGATGCTGATCCTATAGATATGACAGCTTCTGCAACTAAACCAGCCTTACTTAAGAATGCTATAGGTACAGCTAAAGGATTGCTATTATTTGCAGAGAATAGCCAGTTCTTACTAGCTACAACAGAGGCAGCCTTTGGACCGTCTACTGTAAAGATGACGGAGATAAGTAATTATGCTTATACTTCAGTTATACCACCAGTGGAAACAGGTATGTCCGTTATGTTCAGTACTGAAGCTGATACATTCAGTAAGGTATTTGAAATGGCTGTAGACTCTGTAGATAATAGACCTGTTATCTCTGAGAATACTAGGATTATACCAGAATATATACCACCTAATCTTACCCTTTCAGCTACTAGTCCTAATAATAGTTTTGTAGCTTTTGGTAATGATACAGATACCCTTTATACATTTAAGTTCTTTAATACAGGTAACGAGAGAAATCTAGCAGGATGGGCTAAGTGGAAGATGCCTGCTCCTGTAAGATTGTTCCAGTTTGCACATGACACTGGGTATATGGTTCTCTATAATGGGACTTCTTATATATTAAGTGAGCTGGAGATGTTAGATGACCCAGATACTTCTCCTATTATTGTAAAAGAGAACAGGTTCTTACCTAGATTAGATAATTATTTACCAGACACTAAAGTTACTAAAGTAGCTGGGGCATCTTTAACTAAGCTATACTTCCCTGAAGGAGCTTATGTTACAGGTAAATCTCCTAATGTAACTTTTACATCTACATTAAGTTCAACTCTATTCTTAAGACCATCTATTAAATCAGATGCGACAGGATATTATGTTGAGGTTAATAATGATGTAGCTAGTGAATCCTTTATCTTAGGCCTTGAATATGAACTTGAAGTTAAACTACCATCCTTCCATGTAAGTAAGGATAAAGGTAGATCAGATCGTAGGAATCCTCCTATGGTAGAGAATGTTTATCTAGATTTATACCTATCTGGTAGGTATTCTATTGTTCTATCTAGGTTAGGGTATACAGATGCTACATTAGACCTAGATGTACAACAAGCTGATGTTTATCTAGCTAATGACCCTGCTGTAAAAGATATTGTAACTAGAGCTATACCTGTTTATACTCGTGGAGATCAAGTAGGGATTACAGTTAAATCTTCTGATCCACTACCTTCTTCTATTACTAGTTATAGCTGGGAAGGACACTATAACACCAGAGGAATACAACTACTTGCCTCATAATGAAACTTTACCGTGATGCCACCATAAAAGATAGCTTAGTAGTTGCTAATAACTTAAGACCTGAAGACAGGGATGAAATGGAGGGGATGGGTTATACCGTTCTCTCCCTCCCTTTAGGTGTTGTTAGTTGTGAGCACTCTACTTTCTTCTTTTCCAAAGAAGGTAAGCCAGCTGGTATAGCTGGTATAGCCCGTTTAAATAATAATGTGGGTCAGATATGGATGCTATGTACACCTGTCATTCATGATGCTCCTATTACATTTGTAAGAGAAGCCAAGAAGTGGCTAGATAACATACAGGGAGAGTATACACTCTTATGGAACGTCGCAGACGCGAGGAACCAAGTCCACCACAAATTACTTAAACACTTAGGATTTAAAGCCTTAAGAACGGTTCCGGTAGGACCAAAGAATCTACCTTATTATGAAATAGTGAAATTATGTGTCCCGTCACAATAGGTACAGCATTGGGAGCCTCTAGTGCAGGTGCTGCAACTCTAGGATTTGCTGCAATTAGTTTAGCAGCTACTTCTACTTTAGCCATATATGGTGCACACCAACAAGCTGGTATTGCTCAAGCTAACCTCCAAGCACAAGCTCGGCAAGCACAAGTACAAGCTGATCAAACTAGAGCACAAATGCTCATGAATCAAGATCAGGAGTATAGACGTTTAGTACTACAACAAAGACAAAACACGCAAGCTTATAACCTACAATTAGAGCAAGCTAATAAACAAATACTAAATAACCACGAACAACAACGTGCTCAAGTGATAGCTAGTCGGTCGTCTATCATGCGAAAGAATGAAATAGATAGGCAGAGCTATCAAGACCGTTTACAACAAGCACAGAAGCAGGTAGGCTTCAATAATGAAGCTGCTAATAAAGTATACCAAGCGGAACAACAGAAAATAGTTGAAGCAAAAAAACAAGCTGCCTTCGAGCATCAATCCCTATTAGCTAAATCGATAGGTAGTAGGGGTAATATCTTAGCAACAGGTCGAACAGGTCAGTCTGTAGGTCTATTGTTAAAAGATGTAGAACGACAAAAAGGATTTGCAATGGCACAAGCTGATGCAATGTCTAGATCTAAACGAGAAGCATCTATTATTGCAATGGAGGGTGGATGGCTTAAAGCTCAATCTGCTAATCAACAAGCTTTTAGTGATATAGGATTTAACCCAACAGATCCATACCTACCCAAATTACCAGGGTCACCACAATTTATTACTCCCATTGGCTTAGCCATTGATTATCAACCTAATACATAATGGCCGATCAAATTAGAACACGTGGTAGTACACGCATTAAAAAAGCTGACCCTGCAGGGGTTAAATACCGAGGGTCTGCCACAGGTAGTCAATTTGATCCGGTTAAAGCTGCGAGTACTCAAACCAAACATAAGCAACGTAAATCACAACTTGTTCAAGATATTGAAGTTGAATCTAGAGAACTAAGTAGAGCACAAACTGCAGCAAATCTAGAGTTAAAGGGAAGACAAACTGTTGATACTAGTGAGTTAAAATCTTTACAACTACAAGAATCAAGTGCTTTAAAATTAGATCAGACTCAAGAGGCTGGTCAGTTTAATATTGATAAAACAGTAGAACTGTTAAATGCTTCATTAAATGTAGCAGGAGTATCTGCTCAAGGGCAAGTAGCTTCTGCTAATTTTAAGGCTATTTCTCAGGTAGCTCAATTATCTTTAAAGTTTGCACAGACATGGCATACTACATTATCAGATGAAGCTAAAGCTAGAGAAGCAGGTTCCAGTAGGTTCCTGGCTCCAGCTATGGAAGGCCCTGATGGACAACCTCTACCAGGAGTTGAAGAAGGGAAAAAGTCAGATAAAGATTTTACTGCTAGTCTTGCAGCTAATCAACAAGCTGCAGATAAAGTTGCACCTAATGAAGTTGTTAGGTTTGAATTAACTAAGGATGCAAGCGACGCATTAAGAACTAAGCAAGCGCGTCGTTTAAGTATTCATGAGGCAGCTAATACAGTTGATCCTTATCTCCGTAACTTTATGGCTAGTGATAAAGTTATTGAGAATACTCCTTGGGGGCCATTAGCTCCGAATCAGGCATCAGGTGCACAGATTCAATGGATGGCCCAACTAGGACTCCATATGTGGGGTATTGAAAATAATGTAGGGTTGATGATTGAAAAAGATCCTCAACAGGTTCAAGCAGTATTATTACCTAAAGCTAACGGTATATATCAGCAACTACTTTCTGGTCTTGGTCAGCAAGATCTTGCTAATCAAATTAAAGCTAAAAAATTAGAAGCCGAAGAATTTGCAGCAGCAGAACTAGATGGTGGTAAAGATGCAGCTACTGTTAATCAAGAATTACGTGCATCTTTAATAGCTTCTGGTGGATACCGTGGTAACGCAGGTGGGGCTTCAAATGATTCTGAAAAGTTTATTTTAGATCATGCGGTAAAAACAAGAAATGAAAAAATTATAAATGAACTAGAAGCTTCTACTAGAATAGAAGGGAATAAAGGTTTATCCTATAAAAAGATATTAGCAGCAGACATTCTTGATGCTCGTAGAAGACTTGATAAAGGTTTACTAGATGATGCTAATGATGTCCTGAGGGATAACCGTATTAAAACAAAAGAGATCTTAGTTGATTATAAAGAGAGAATATTTAAAGCTAAAACAAATGAAGAAGAAGTTGCGATAAACAACGAAACTATTAAAAAGCTAGAATCTCTAGGCAGTGATGAAGCTAATAAAAAAGCATTAGAAATGAGGAATGCAGGTTTAAACTATAACCCTTATCTTTATTCTAGGTTAGTAGAGCAGCAAACAGCTCCTGAAGACCCTCGTGTTTTTACAAATGATGAGCTTTTTGAGTTAGTATATAATAAAGATATTACAAAACAAGAAGCAATAAACCTAGGATATGATGCTACTAAAGGTAAATCTGCTGATGAAGCAGCTCAAGCCAAACTAAAAGACTGGAAAATTGATACAGCTGGTGCAGCTAAAGGCTTGGTATGGTCTATCTTTGATAAGGTAGGTGATGATAATTTACGTGATGAGCTAGTTAAGACCCAAGGATCTAACATGGCTAATGATCTTACACGTAGATTAAATCAAGATATGTATACGTGGTTAAGACAAAACCCAACAGCTACACCTGCTGAAGCTGGTGATCATTTAGATAAATTAATTGTCTTATATAACACTAAAACATTAAGCGGGGTAAGGTATAATAGTGAAACTGGTATGGTGGAAAACTATACGTTTGGAGGTGAATCACCTCGTATACATGTTAAAACAACAGTACCATCTTATCCTGAAGTAAGAGATGATGGTACCAGATATTTTAATTATTCTCGTTTAAGCCCAGAACAGTTAACCGATTTAGGGAGTAAAGCTAATGCAGCTAATACTCAAATTCTAACATTAGAAGAGATAGAAGCTTCTTATGAAGCACTCTCCTCTGGTAATAAAGAAGTACCAAGAATTGTTTCTGAAAAAGCAGAAGCGTTAGGTATTTCAATTACTGCTTTATTGGAATTACAAGGTAAATTTACAGGCAAGCCTGAGTTTGCGAACCCACCAATGCCTGGTTATATCTAAGTATAAAACATGGATGAAAATGAAGTAGCATTTGGCGGACGGCCAATGACTGAAGAGGAGAAAAGACAGTATGATTTAGAAAATCAACCACCCCCTCCTCCTCAACAAGACACACAACAACCAGTAGATAGGATTGCTACAGATAATGTAGCTAACTTCATTGAAGAGAATCTTTATGTACCTCTTGTAGATACTGTAGATAATCTTTTAGGTGATAATAGATCTACTGAACAAATCAGATCTGATAGAAAAGATCTTAACACAAAAGTTGAACAACAGCAAGCTGAAACGGCTGCTGGGGTGGAAGAAGCTATTTATTCTGGACCTATAGGCACTGTCGTATCTGAAACGACTAGGGCTGTATTAGGTGGCCGTGAAGAATCCCTAGAGAAACTACTAGAAACAGGTTTATATCTAAAAGATTATGCTGTTTCTCCTTATAATGTTTGGAAGGGGAATGAAAAGAATATTCCTTGGTCTGATAGTTATAAATCTGCTGATGTTGAACTTGGTATTATAAAAGAAAATAAGACAGCTATAGGTAATACTGCACGCGGTTTACTAGGCTTTGCTTATTCTCTACGTGCACTTAAAAATATGGGTGTTAGAAGCCCAAATGAAGCCCTTAAAGGAATACATGGTATTAAAGCCAGGTTAGGAGCTGAGTTTGTACGTGGAATGATCATAGATTTCTTTGATTTTCCAGGCGAAGCAAACTTATCAAATATTGTCCAAGATGGACTAAGAGATAGTGAAGGTAACCTAGTAACAGCTTGGGAAAATATACCACATACTAATTGGAAGTTACCATTTTTAAGTGGAAAATCTATTATAGGTGGTCTTCCTAATCCAATCTCAGCTGCATTAATGCACCAAGATGAGGATAAAGACCTTACCAGAAGATTTAAAAATACAGTAGAAGGTGGTCCCATTGGTATGGCAGTTGATGGGTTCCAAGAACTTGTACCTGGTTTATTACATGGCCTGAAGAAAGGTATTGAATATCAAGCTAAAACAGGTAAAGCTGGTGGAGATGTTGCTGTAAATGAAGCATTTAATTATCTTTATCATGGTACACATACTGGTGCTGGAGAACTGATTAATGAGCAGGGATTCCGCTTTAGCGATCTGAGTACAGGTATCATGGGTGAAGGAGTGTACTTCACAAGTGAGCTAGGCTATGCAAACACATTTGCAGAAGGTTGGAATAGACCTGATATCATACCAGGTATTTTACCTGATGATGCAAAGATCTTAGACCTTACAAATACTGGGGATAATATATCCGTTGATGAATTCTTAGAAAGCATTGGACTTAAACCAAGTGAATTGGATGAAGAATTCGATATATCATTATTACCAGACGAAACAAAACTACAACTTAAAAGATGGGCAGTAGATAATGGGTATGCTGGTATTAAATACTTCCAAGAGTTTAGAAGTGTAGATCCAGTAGGTCCATTTGAGTATGTTTTCTATGATGATGGTGTAGCTAATGAAATAGTTGGCTCACCTATAGGTAGACAAGAACCTACTTCTGAAGAACTCGATCCTACTACAATAAGAGAAAGAATGAGGCAAAGAGCCATTCTAAGAGAAGGTTCTGCCCCTAATAAAAGAATTGATGAAGAAATATATGAATGGGAGCGGTGGAAGATAGAAAACCCTGAAAGTGCGATTAAACTTGGATATGATATCCATAGAGGTCGATTATCTATTAATGCCCAACTTAATGAGTTTGGTTTAAATGCTTCTGAAGCTGTTAAATATGTAGAATTAGAAAATGGAACAATCGTTCCTTGGAGATTCCTCAGGATGGAAGATCCTAATCTTTTCGATGTAACACTAGATAAATCAGGTATAAAAGGTGACGTTTGGAATACAACAGATGAACTAGGCCCACCTATGCTGGAGATTATTTGGGATAGGCCTGTACATCCTGATGGTAAAGAGTTTGCCAAGTTGGATCAATATAATAAAACAATGTTCAGTGAGTTTCCACGCATGATTGAGCGTGAAGTTGCTCCTGGTACAGTTTTAGTTGGTAGTCCTGAACCTGATCTAAATTCAAGTCGCTATAGTGAAGCACAATTAAGAAGAGCTGGTATCCTTAAACCAGGACAGAAACTTGTTAGTCCAGAGGAATCACTCCGTAATGCTATAAACGCATTTACAGAGGATTATGATTCTATACAAAAGAAATACAAGAATGTCCCTCCCCTACTGTATAGAATCATAGACAGGCAACGCACTCTAGACCCAGCTAGTGTTCAAGCCTTCCTTAATTGGGTTGATCAAGAGGGTGCAAAGTGGTGGACAACTAATTATGAAAAAGGAAGATTTGGTTATACCAAAGCAGACTTAACTGTTGTCCCACCTGATAATGCCTTTACAATGGAAGGTAATACTAGGGCACGCATCTATCAAAAGATGTTTGGGTTTGGGGATTTAACCCCTTTAATGTCTCAATTTGCTGTTGTTAGAAGAACACCAAAGGCAAATGGCCAAATACTTGATCCTATTAATGTTAAATACGGTGCTGATGGAGAGATAATTAATCAAAAGGAAATACTATTAGCTGTAAGAGAAGCTCTATGGTCTGAAATACCCGACCCAACTAAGCGTCCTGGGTATAGTAAGCGTAAAGCACAGCAGGATACTAATCCACGTCCAGAAGAGGAAGGATCTTTAGAGGCTAGTGAAAGAGCAGGCAGAACAACTGAATATTCTCAGAATGAAGTAGCTGTTTCACAAGATCAAAAGAAGTTTGACCAAATTCTTGTAGGTGGATCTAATCCAGGTTTTGCTGATAGATCCTTTGAAGAGTTATCAGGGATGAGCCGCGACGAACTTGTGGGTTATATTAAGATGCGTTCTCCTGAGATAAGCATTGATAAAATAACCAAAGCGTTAGGTAAGCAACCCGCCGAGTATATTAATGAGTCTTTGTACGCTTTAGCTAGATTTGCTACTGATGGTAATGTAGATCACATTAGAGATATAGGTGTAGGTTGGAGAGATGTTAATCGTTTTGATGCTGATGGGGTTATAGTACTTAGAAATCTAGTTAATGATGCTAGTGAACAGATGTACGAGATAGCTGATTATCTTGTACAACTGGACGAATTAAATGCTGATATAAGAACTCAAGCTATTGCTTTTATACATAGAACTAAAGCTTTGATGAAGCTTAAAAAAGAAGCGTCATCTAATGATGCTTTTGGTTTAATGGGATGGTGGGTCAAGAAACTACCACCTAATATGTATACTAGTATTAATCGAGCAACTGCTCAAATCGATGAAGCATTTAGTAAATACTTAGATGCTTTTGAGAGTGGTGATGAAGTTAAAATGCTTGAAGTAAAAGATGACTTTCTACAGTTTGCTAAAGGAACACTTGCTTCTCAGGGTGATCCAGTTAGACTAGGAAGCTTCTTCTCTGCTGTAATGCGTGTTGGTATTCGTAACGCGAATCAAGCTGTTATTAATGCTTGGTTAAGTTCTCCTGTTTCCCAGGCAAGAAACATAGCTGGTAATGCTTTAGTGGCTATTGAAAGACCATTAGCAACAGCTATTGGGCATAGTATGGTAGGTGAATGGAGGGAAGCTAGAGCTGGCTTAGCTATGTTTGATAGCCTTCATGTTACAACACTTGAAGCTATTAGAATGGCTAAACGTTCTGCAATGAGTGAAGGGCCTATTACTGAAGGAAACAAATTAGCAGAATATATTGAATATTCTAGTCAAACTAAACGAGAATTAGAGAATGCTATAAAGATAGCTTCTAACCCAGGTGAGAAGTTTGTAGCTAACATGTTTAACTGGCATTATGATCTAATTAATCTTTGGTTTAATAGATGGCCAGGTAGAGGTCTTCAAAGTGGTGATGATATGTTTAAAGCTGTTATTGCTCAACAAGATCTAAGGTATGATGCCGCAATACAAACTGATGCTGAAGCCGATAGACTACTAGTAGAATTAACAGCAGGAAGTAATATTGATCTACAAAGAGCTACTCCAGACGAGATTATTAGATCACTACCAAAAGAGAATGCAGATTTTATTGCACAACTACCTCGCTATTTAAGACAAAGACTAGTAAGAAGTGCTACAAGAGAAGGAATCTATCAAAGATTATTAGAAGAAAAGATAGGCCCGAATGGTGAGATATTAGACCCAATTATGCTGCATAATGCTCAGGAAGCAACTTTCCAGTTAGAACTTCAAGGGAAGATGAAAAGGGTAGCTAATTCCTTAAATGCCCACCCTGAACTGAAGCAGTTCATTCCTTTTATAAAGACTCCACATAATCTTAATGTATTTGCCTTTGAGCATATACCATTTATTGCTAGAAAGATCCCTGAGTGGGAGCATACCATGAAATATGGTACTCCACAACAAAAGGCATTACATAGAGGTAGAGAAGCGATTGGATACCTGCTGGTAATTTCTGGTGCTGCAATGCTTGCAGCTGGTAGAATAACAGGAAATGGTCCTTTAGGTAAGAATGCTAGAGAGATATGGAGACAAAATAATGAGCCAATGAGTATTCAAATCGGAGAAGATGATAATGGTCAACCTATTTGGATGTCTTACAGAGGTATACCTGGTGCTGAATTATTATTCTCTGCTATAGCTGATACAGGCCTTGTATTTCAAAACTTAGCACCTGGAGAAAGAGATAAATTTTGGGCACAATTAGGTTTTACCATTATGTCTGCTATAACAAATAGAACTACATTAATGGGTTTCATTGAATTAGGTGGTTTACTTGATTTCACAAGTTGGACGCAAAGAGGGTCAATGAAGGCTGCGGGTGATCGTCTTGATGCTTTATTCCCCCTCACAGGAGGTATGGGGCAAAGAAATGCCATTGATTTAGCTTTAAGCGAAGGTATATATGAATATCGTAGTACCCTAGATGCCGTTGTAGGTCGTATGTCTTATGGTTTACTAGGATCAAAAGTTCCAGTTATAGATATCTTTACTGGAAAGCAAATGGTACGTGGCACAGAAGGATGGCATAATTTCTTAAATCCTTACCGAGTAGTACATAAGAATGCTCATCCTGTTGCAAAACGATTAGCAGAGATTAGGTTTGAATTTAATTCAAGTGTTGTTGATCAGGATCAAGGGATACCTCTTACTATTGAAGAACAACAGTTCGTTAGAAAAGAGATGTATTCTAATGGTGATCTTGCTAGATCTTTAGAAACAAAGCTCAACTCTACAGCATGGAAGAATAAGTATAAAGACTGGGAAGGAGATATTGGTACATTTGAGCAAGTTAATAGAAGCCAATCTGAATGGTATAGTGAGATTTCTCAAATTGTTTCTAGATATAGAAAGAAAGCTATGAGGGCATTACGAACGGGTAATGATCCTATAGCCATACAATTCCAAACTAGATTAAAGAAATCTAAAACAGAAGATAAACTACCATCCGCAATAGACAACTTAATCGCACCATTACAATAAAGTGATTAAACATGGCGGTAATTGAAAACCTAGCGAACGGAGATGGATCTAAAGTCCTCTTTGCATTTACATTCCCCTATATTAAAGAATCCCACGTAAAAGCCTCTATTGGTGGCGTGGTGACTACAGCATTTACATTTAACAACGCCACTACACTTCAATTTACAGATGCTCCTGCAGCAGGTACAAACAATGTTCGTATCTATAGGGAGACTGATAACGAGGATTTAGCCTCTACGTTCTATGCAGGTTCTGCTATTAGAGCTAAGGATCTTAATGATAACCTTACTCAGAACCTGTATGTAACACAAGAGT
>VTLG01003424.1_pt1 | contig 12970 bp, 24 predicted proteins | sample 4694571 | NCBI WGS metagenome assembly VTLG01 (sample SAMN12604809, study PRJNA352737) | marine metagenome | biome: ENVO:00000447; feature: ENVO:00000209|ENVO:00000569|ENVO:01000036; material: ENVO:00002151; isolation source: viral sequences binned using virsorter ... | reverse complement strand
CCGGAAGGTAGGGAGCCGGGTTACTGGCGTTATCTGCTTTCGACTGGCGGGCCACAAGAGGAAATTCGATTCTACTCCTCTCCGATGCTAGACGGATCACTGCGCTTGATTGCTGCCAGTTTCCACCTGATCGACTGGAATAGTCTCTATACCCTCGACATCACCGAAGATGCAGCAGTCAACGCCCTATGGGACCACCTGACTGATATCTTTGCAATCGCATAGGCCGAAACGGGGGAGTTCTCCCCCGTCCGCAGCTTATAGCTGCGCTGATGAGGCTAATTCACCTAACCCGGAGTAAACGCGATGATACCCACCATAAAGACTCTCACCAAATACGATCTACCTGAGCCGAAGACCGTCCGTGGTCTTATGAATGGATCCATCGACCCTGAATCGTTCGCCAGTGTTCAACGTTGGGTTTCGCAATGCTATAACCAACCTAGTCAAGTTGAGCTAGCCTTGTGCGCTATAAACGAGGTTATCAACGGGTTTGGCGTTGAGGGAATACCAGACGAAGACTATCGCGAACCTGGCGTTTCCTACGTGAACCGCGGAGACACCTACACTCCGACTATCATACACAACGGCCAGCGGTGGATTGTCGGCGATTGGGGCAGCCTTCTAGATAAGCAAGACAACGTATAAGCCCAATAGGCCGAAACGGGGGGATTTCTCCCCCGTCCGTAGCTATTAGCTGCGCTGACGATGGCCTTGTCAGTTTCTACCCACCTAACCCAAGGGGGAAACGATGGATCGCTTTGATATTTGTTCCGCTTACTATTGGTATGCCGTACAGCACCATACTGGGCAAGGCTCGAAGGAATACGCCATACACTCAGCCCTTGACCGTATCGGCTATTCTCCCGGCCTATCTGATCAACACGGCAACCTGACGGAAACCGCTCAAATGATCTATGAAGACCTAGTATCCAACCCCGATCAGATTAGAGACAGACGGTAGTACCGTTCCGCACAAACCGAATTGAGCTTATGATAAAAATTGTTCCGTACGGAACAAACCACCTAACCCAAGGGGTACATCATGAAACAAACCGAATTACTGCGCCTAGCAGTATGCATATCGCAAGGTAAATATAAAGAAGCGCAAGCTATATGCCGGAGTATGCCCAAGCAAGAAAAGCGCGGAACGTGGGGGTACTACGGTATCAAGTTTGCCGATTGGCTAGACAACACGGACAACAAACCCAACTGTACTATTTTCCAGAAGGGGAACAGCAAACTGCCATTCTACGCGTTCTCCGCGTTCCCTATCGTTACCTGCATAGGTATGGGAGCCTGTGGGGACTGGTGCTATAGCCTTAAAGCCTGGCGCTATCCTACGGCCTATTTCCGCCAGGCTTATAACACTGTGATGATCCGCGAACAATCGCGCCACATTGCCGAAGCTTGGCACAAGCTGCCTAACGGCGTCACCGTTAGACTCTACGTAGACGGTGACATTGATTCGATGGCCACCTTGCGCTATTGGTTCGGCCTACTCGCCGAAAGGCCCGACCTGTCCACGTACGGCTATAGCAAGTCCTTCGCGCTATTTACGGCCTATAAAGGCGAATGGCCAACAAACTACAAGCTGAACCTGTCATCAGGCAGCAAGTATCCCGTCACCGATGCCTTGCGCGCTCTGCCTATTGTGCGCGGAGAATTTCGTGCCGTATCAATCCCGAAGCGGCTAGCTGGGAAGTATGGAGACAAAGAGTACAAGCGCGCCGTTATAGATAGCGCTAAAGCTGAAGGCATTAAAGGCTTTGTCTGTCCTGGTAAATGCGGAACATGTACCCCAAAACACGGTCACGCATGCGGCTCCGATCGCTTTGCAGAACTGCCTATACTGATTGGCATACACTAAACGGAGAATAATTTGAGCGGACTAAATGAGATAAAACAGCTCGCGCTTGAAATCAAACAAGCCTGGGATCGCTGGCAAGAAACCGCTGACGCCAGCGAAATGGACGCACTAGGCGCGCACATAGACCAGACTATTGATACCCTTCTTGACGCTATCGACGACTGCCAACCGAACAAACCGAATTGAGCTTATGATAAAAATTGTTCCGTAAGAAACAAAGTAAACCTAACCAGGAGAATTGAATTGACCTTACCTACCCACGTATACGATATACTCGATGCCGCTGAGTACTTAGACTGTACGCGCGACTGGGTGCATAAGCTATCCCGACAGCATCATTTGGGGACTATACGCAATGGCCGAAAGAAGTTCACCGAAGAAGAACTGGAGGAAATGAAAACTATCATATTGACAAAGGGTCGGAACAGATCAGAGGACTAATTGTTCCGTAAGGAACAAAAGGAGTCAACCGAACAAATGGGCAATCATAGCTGTATCGTGGGCGTCCCAACGTGACTGCTCTTTAGAGCGGCAATAGCTTACCACGGCCTCCCTGGCGTCCTCTGGCGCTTCGGAGGCCGTATCTATGCCATCACCCTCATCTGCCTCTACGGGCGCTTCTGGGGCCTTTTGGGGGGCTTCTATGGCGTTTATGTGATCGCCGAGCTCTTTGGTGGTCCAGGATTCTTCTTCGGCTCGTATCAATAGCTGTTGCTGCATAGCGGTATCGAGGCCGGCAACGATCTGGTGATGCGTGAACGACAAACCCTCGCGGCGTAGGTGCGCCGGCACCCTAGAGCATACCCACATAAACTTCCGAAGCGTGTCGGGTTTCCACTTTACTGAAGTAGGGTCGGGCAATGCCTGGCTGAACTCAACAGGAAAATGCTCTTCCCCGTACAAAAGTAAATCACCAATCAAAAACGGTGCCCTGGCATAGGCCATTAAAGAGTCACGCAGCGCCTGTTCCCAGGTGTGGTAGGTCATCAACTGCTGTTCCGTGCGGAACAATTCAACACTTGTCATTCTTCCCCCTTATTAGATAAAACAGCCACAGCCACCGAAGTCGAACTCGTCCACAGCACCCTGACGTTCAACGTGCTCTCGAAATTCCCGCATTGACAAATATTGCAGCTTATTGTCCCGCTGCATTCGTATGGTGCCGTGAGGGCCAATCTTGGCGAATAACTTTTCCTGCTGCTCTTCATGATACCTATAGCGAGCCGGAAACTCACGGAGCAATAGCCTGAATTGAGCCTGGCCAGTCTTGACGCAAAAACCTCCGCAGTTGTTGTGCTGAAATCCCATAGCATATAAGCGCGGAGGCTCTATCCCCATTGACTTGACCTCCTCAATCATATCATGACGGCTCAGATACGGAGGCTCGACCATTGGAGCCTTAACCGTATACGGCGACCAATTGCCCTCAATAGCCTCCAGACGATTAATCTCCTCCCAACCAATCCCGACATACAGCACACACTCCTCAGGGCCGTAATGCTCCTTGACCCACTTCTTGGCCAAATCCCGCTTCAGGTGCTTGGAACAGGGATCGCGGCGGGAATTCCCCATGTAACGGACATCATTAAATACCTGCCATACGTCCCTACCATCAGCCACCGTTGTGACCTCGACGCCCATCACCCGGCTGGAGTCATCGAGGAACCGATATAGGTCCTCATCCTCCGTCTTGGTATCCAAGAAGAGCAAGACGGGGTCGCCATGCTCCTCCTGAACCCTGCGAGCACAAAGGAAGCTGGACAAGCCGCCGCTGTAACTGACTATGTGGGTTTGCAGCACAACAACTCCTGCGTTAATTCCCACAATTCCAATTCGCTGCCGTACCGTTCTTTGAACAGAGCCGGACGCCGGTGTATAGCATCCTCCCCCTGCTGATGATGAGCAGAACACAACGGGATCACCATTTTAGACTTCTGTCCCATACCAGGCCCTCCGGGATAATGTCTGATATGGTGTATCATCGCCGGCGGCGGGTGGTAGCCCAGTTGGCGGCATACGATGCACCCAAGCTGGGAAATCTCATCAAATGACGTGGCGCATGTGGCCATATTCGCGAAGCTCGTCTGTCACGTCCCAGCCGTCCGGCCTGGACGGCCAGGTGATCACCTTTGCATCGAGGCCGCGCTGGCGCAGGGCCGCGCCTTCGGCACCGGGGCGGTCGTTGTCCATCAGGATACGTGCCTTTTTTTTGAATGACGAATTGAATCGCGAGGGCCAGCTTGCAGCCCCTGCGGTACTCGTCACCGCATGGTATCCCTGGCTGATGAGGGCCAGGGCGTCCAACTCCCCCTCGCATATGATGACGTCATCATACCGCGCCTGCTCCAGGGGGTACAGCTTGGCGGAGCCGTAGCCCTTACCATAAGAGAGGATCTTCACCGATCCCTCCCCCCGGCGCTCCGGTCGCAGCCAGCGCCGGATGTCAACGCAACGCCGGCGGTCATCTAAAACCGGAATCGTGATGCGAGGTTCGTCATCAACACCGATCATATACTCCCGCTGTACCGGCTCGGAGATGTGGCGCTCGGTGGCGAGGTATCGCCGCACCTGGGTCACCAGCCGCTGCCTGTATCTGTCGACGATGTCCCTGGCAATGGGCGGCGGCGTAACGCGGGGCGGGGGCAGTACACGCTCCCCCCGTGCATCTCCACGCAGATCGGGGAAGGTCAGGCCCAGACTTTTGAGGACGTCCTCCGTTTTGCACCCGCCGAAGCATTTCAGCAAGATCACATTCCCCCGGAGTGCTACAGCCAAAGAAGGCCGATCATCAGCATGAGCAGGACACCGAGCCATCCACTGCCCAGGCCGTTCCTGCTGGACGTTGTCCAGTGATCCCAGTATTCCAGGCACACCAGTGGCATACCCCCCTCCCCTCTTCATCTCGGTGCTATGCATCTAATCCTCCATACCCGACAGTCCGCATAATTTTGGTATTCTGGAACGCGGCAGCTTAGTCACTCGATTCCGACATCACAGTCTCTGGGTGCTACATTCCGTCTACGCCCGTTTAAACCTGCTCCGCCCCTGGTAAGGCGACGATACGACGGGCGTCTCGTCCGGGGTATACCGCCCAGCGCGGTGTCGGGTGCCCTAGCCCTCGAATGCCGTACGGCTTTAGAGCGATTGGGGAGACTGTCGGGAGTTTGTATTGCCGCTCCCCCCCAGGGCGGCTTCAGCTCGACAACACTTCGTCGATTACACGGGTGGCCAGGGCCACCGCAATACCCTCGTACTGCTCCGGTCGGTGTACATGCGACAGGGGTACCCGACCAGACCAGTCGGGCACCCCTGATGTATGCGTTGGATCAGACTCGGAGAGTCGTATCCTATGCCGCTGTATATGGTGGTTGGCTGGCGGACTACCCCAGATTGCTACCTCCCCCTTGGGCACGATGCCCGGATTTAGCAATCGACTGCCAGCCAACCGATAACCTCTTAAATAGTGCTCCGAGGGGCCTGGGTTAAGCGCCCCCCGGAGCAGTCCACCTAACCGAGGACTAAACTACCCACGAGGCTGACCAAAGTCAAGCAAGAACCACCACATGTATGGTGCTCATATGTTTCACCTACAATACATAGGGGTCTATAGAGATAGATAGAGATAGCTGTAGCGTGTTGGAGGTAGATGAAAAAAAAGAGGAAAGTAGAGGAAGAACTACGCTTCGAGCGGCCTGAGTGCGTGGAAAAACGCATCCAGACCATACTGAGACTCGGTGATGACATCGCTGATGGTGATGGCAGACATGACCACTCGGCAAGCCTCTGCCATATCCCGGTAGGCCTGGTCCAGCTTACGCGCTACACCCTGCCGCACAGGACAATTAGCCTGAGCTACCCCTGCCGCAGGCGCTCCCCGCACGGGGTGCTGATCGGCGTCATACAGTGCTTGATAGACGTTGTAGACGGTAATGCTGGGGGCAGGACGCGCCAGCGCCCAGCCCCCTCCCGGCCCCTTCTGGGGCCTTAAAATGCCAGCAAGCTGGAGCTTTTTCAAACTACGGGTGAGGACAGCAGCCGACTGTCCTACCTGATCAGCCAAGTCGGCAGCGGTATACAGCACCGCCTGATCCTGGGATTCATACGAGAGCCCTGCTTTCATCGACCAGGAAATATCCCGGTCCTCTGGGCCGCGCTGCTCCCGCTCCGCAATACTGGCCGTTATATAGACGCACCTGGACAGCAGACTGTCTTCGGTCATCAGTGATGCCTCTCCAAATAGTAGATCACCCCAAGGGGTAAATAGGATATGCTAAAGAATATTCTCTGACAAGGAGAAAAAAGACTTGACAAGGATTTGTGGCATGTATTATGGTAGTCACTCAATTTATCAGACGGCTAAACTAAGCAGCATGGCATTCAGTTACAGGCAAAAAGACGAGTTGGGATATATAACACCCTCTATGGTGAGTCTCTCACTCCGGTACGTAACGGAGGATGTCCCCCGGCTGACACCCCAGGACAGCACACAGGCGATCCACAGCCTGGAGACTGGTCCTGCGGTTGTTGAGGATCGCGGACAGGTGGGTGTAGTGGATTCCCAGCTTCTCGGCCAGTTCTCGCTGGTCGGCAATGCCAGCCTCGTGCATCCAAGCCTTAACGACGGCGCTGCGTATGATTATCATGGGGGGACAGTATAGGAGATTAGATAATCGATGTCAAATACTTCTTGACAGGTATTAGGATTATTGACTAACTTAGTAGCGTAACAAAAAAGTGGGGAGCAAGGCTGTACGGGCCAAGCTCCCCGGTAAGCGAGTCCCACCTAACCCATAGGAGCAACATCGCTATGTCCGTAATAGTAGATATACCCCCTCCTGCTCGTCAAGCAGAATCTTCTCTACTCAGCCGCTCCCGCCTTTCGCGTCACGCCTGGCCCATCTGCACTGACGGCCAGTGCGAAGGCGCTGGTAAGGCGCTCGTACCAAAGATCCTCTACGACGATACCCGCCTCTGGGAGTGCCTCGACTGTGGGCACACCCAACCACGGGCAAAGCGCGTCCTCCCTGAGCAGCAGCTCACCAGGCATCTGCGGGAGGCCAACTAATGCCCTGCACGACGTGCTACCCCACCCATAGGGAGATGGAGACCGTCGCCGTCATCGACGGTCTGAAGGTTGGAAGCTGCCTCTGTGGCGATCTCTACATCACCCGCGAGTTCGAAGTCGATGATGGCCATATGCGCTTCTACACCCCTCTGGACACCCATGAGAGGGATGTGATCCACTCCCTTACGGGAGAGGCCTGGGAGCGCTTCAGGCGGTCTGAGAGGGCGTCTGAGTGGTTTAAGGAGGAGTGGTGCGAACAGTGTGCAGAGCCTACCCGCAACCCCACTGATGACACCTGCATCGGCTGCTCGATAGCCGCAGTGGATCGCCGCTGGGATACCTACATGCAGCATCCGGGAGTGTACATGTGAGACTCCGCGACGCGGTAAACCAAGCCAGAGATTGGACCGAACTCTCTAAGCTGATGGAGATCACTGACGATGCCTACAACAACAAAAAGATCAGCCTGGAACAAGCAGAGCACCTTGCCCGATTGGCCACTGAGCGATCTCGCCAAATCCCGCCAGTGGCCGGACAGGCTGCTGACGCTGCTGGTGGTGATGTGCGGGTCGTACCTGACGATACGCATAGGGCTGTCGCTGCTCTTTGACTGACATACCCGTGCTGTGGATCTGCCCGGAGTGTTCCGTGCGGAACATTAGCCACGTCAACACAGACATCATAGGAGCCTGTGGAAACTGTGAATACCGATGCTTCATCGACGAGATCGAACGGACACGCGGAAGGCCTATCCGTCGAGCCACCAACAGAGAGATCCGACAGAGGCTTGAGCCGGGGCACGTCGAACTCTGGCTTCCTGATGACCAAGGCAGCGCGTAACAACCTGCCTCGCTATCGGCGCAGAGATCGCACACGGGGCAGTCGAGCCACCATCTACGCATTCCCACTGCGGCGGGTGCCGCACTGGATACTGCGAGGCCCTGACTGGATAGGTCACATGAGCGACGCAGAGTTTCGAGCAACCTACCAACCCTCAAACGAGGTCGCCAGAATAGCCTGGCACAAGGAGTCGGAATGGAAAAACTGAGCTTCCCCGCCAACGTCGCAGTCGAAGGCCTCGCCCTGTTTAACGGAGTGCGGCACTTCCCCGAAAAGGATGGAATGTCGGAAGGCTGGGGCTTTTCGATGACCGTCGATGGCGTAGAAAAGCGCAAGATCTGCACCCGTGCTCTCGCCGAGAAACTGACCGGCGTCAAAGAGGGTGACAACGTAAAAATCATGAAGGAAGACCCCGGCACCGGAGCCTCGGACATCCGCTGGCGAGTAAAGGTAAATGATGAGGAGGTGGAGTCAGGCCCTCCCCTGCCCCAGTCCGAAGCTCCTGCTGCTGCCCCAGTAACTACTACCAACAAAGACTACGGGGAGATCCGCAGAGGCCTGAAGACGTGCATAGAAGACGCCTCCAGAGACTGGCAGGATGCCTTCGGGCAGCAAGCTGGAGAAGAGACCGTACAGAAGCTGGCCACGGCCCTGTTCATCGAGGCCAATAGGGTCGGCGTTCCGATCGGTGACGAAGAGATTGCGTTTTAGAGTGGAGTCGCACATCGAACGGGGGGCGGTAGTCCTATGCAGCCTATACGAAGACGGTCAGATGATCGCACGATGGGACTCTGGGGTCAGCACGACCTCAGATCCCATCGTGCGGGAGTCGGATAGCCTGGACGAACTCAAGGAGGAGCGGGTCAAGAGAGATGACGGGCACTCGGTCAACCTGTTGAAGAGCTTTTTGCGACATAGCAATTATGAACAAACAAGATAAGACGATAAAAGACTGCTTTAAGAACAATTCCTGGTACGACGCCTGTCTGCTCGCTGCCTCACTGCTGGACCTTAGCGTCCATGCGGTAGATCAAAGAGCACAGGCTCTGGGGTTTGAACTGCCCGAAGAAAAGCCCAAGGAGAAAAAGCCCAAGGAGAAAAAGCAGCACAAGTACCGCGCTGAGAAGGTGGTCATCGACGGTTACACCTTCGACTCCAAAAAGGAGGGTAGGCGCTACGAACAGCTGCGTCAGCTATTGGAGGCAGGAGAGATACGAGGGTTAGGGCTTCAACCGCGCTTTGACCTCTGGGTGCCCACCCCCCAAGGCCAGAAAAAGGTGGGGTTCTATAAGGCTGATTTCTGCTATGACGAAATGCGAGGGGGGCAGTGGTGCCCAGTCACGGAAGACGTAAAGGGCCTCAGAACCCCACTGTACCGGCTGAAGCGCAAAATGGTGGAGGCTTACTACGCCATTGAAATAAGAGAAACATGACTCCGAGCAAGCCCAGAGTCATCTCGGAGGTGTGTAAGGTCTTCGACGGGGAGGTGTTAACCGGAGAGGAGGTGCCTGATTCCTTCGCGCCTCCCCGCGTAGGCTTTTTCTCGGATGACCCCAAGGAGAGGGCCGAGTCATGGGGCCACCTCCAGGCGTACCAGGAACGCTGGAAGTATCCCCCCCGCCATGCCTGTGAGTGGACCGATTGGTGGACGTGGAAACAGACGGTATCTGTGGACCCGGATATACGCGGACACGGCCAGTACGACACCCTGCAACTGAAGGTCGAAGCGGCCTGGAAGGCCTATCTAGGCCTCGATGAGTTGGTAATAAGAGGCAACCGCATCGCCTGTGGCTACAACCTCCACGGCCTCACCATGCCCGTCCTGAAGCGTCACACACAGGCTGAGTGCTACACCCTGGCGGTGCCGCACAAGGGCTACTGTCGGGACGTGGAGGCCGTAGAGTCCGTCCTATTAGTAGGATACATAAAAGACCCCAACGACACCCCCGCTGATGACCTCAAACCTCCCCGTCAACTCAAAGAGCTGGTTGAAAAATACCGATGAGCGTCCTACCCCTACACAAGGAGATAGAGGAAGAAGCCGTAGTCTGGGACACGGACGAGGCAGCAGCATTTTTGCGTATCAGCCCAAGAACCCTGGTGTCATGGCGCAGCCGGGGCATGGGACCAACCTACGTCAAGGTAGGTAGGCGGGTAGTCTACCTGCAGCGCGACATCGTAGCATGGCTATATCAGCAGCGATCCACCTAACCAGAGGAGCGCATCATGCCGCACAAGACAACAAACGGAAAGTGGGAGACAGACGTAACCTGGAGAGTAGGGGCCAAGTCAGGCCGCTACAGGGAGACCTACAACACCCGGAAAGCAGCCCAGGAGGCTGAAGATCGGGTCAGGGTATCCCTGGCTGACGGCACCTTTATCCCCCCGGACGAGAGGAAGCTCTCGGAGACCATCAGCTTCCGAGATTTCGTGATGAACAAGTACCTGCCCTGGTCCCAAGTACAGCACTCAGAAGGTCACCATAGGAGAGCCAAGGGGATCATCGACAGCCATCTGATGGAAGAATTCGGCAATGTGGACCTGAGTGCCATACGACGAGCCGACATCGAGGCGTACAAACTGAAGAGGGCAGAGTCTACGTATAAAATGCCAAACTGGTACAACTCGAAGCAGACAACCCCTGCGACCGTCAACCGTGAGATCGCTTGCCTGGGATCTATCTTCACCCTGGCCGTAGACTGGGATCTGCTCGAATACAGCCCCGTCACCAAGGTCAAGCAGTTGAAGGAGGAGAAGAAGCCGCCACACCTCCTGTCCAAGGAAGAGGTCCATACGCTCCTCGAGCAGGCTGAAGGCGTCAGAAAGGTGGTCATGGCCATAGCCGCCTATGCAGGACTAAGGCGGGGAGAGATAGAACGGTTGCAGTGGAAGGACATCAGCCACGATACCATTACGGTAAGAGCTAAGAAGACCAACGACACTCGCAAGGTACCGCTGAACCCTGTGCTGGCTCAGATCCTGAACGATAACAAGACGCTGACATTCAGCGGCCTGGTGGTCGTTTTTGTCCCCCAGAGAATAGCCAAGGGCGTCCGTCTGCATCAGCTCAGGCACACCTTCTGTTCCCACTGCTTCATGGCCGGCATCGACGCCAGGACCATCCAGAAGTGGATGGGGCACTCGTCGCTGAACACCACCCTACGATATGCCCATGTCTCGCCGGACCATGAGCGGGACTCCATGCAGCGACTGAACTATGGGTAAGATCTGGGCCGAAGACCTTCTAACCGATGATGATTCCTGCCCTGCCTGTAGTCAGGTGCGATGGTGGTGGAAGGAATACCGTGTCTGCGGCATTTGCCATCCTTCTGTGACGGATACGGTCGAATTGAAGGCCCAGAAGACAGATGTGCAGGTAGTTGATGAAGTTCAGTGAGTGCGCTAACTTATTGCGTAAGAGGAGGTAGTAGAGTCTCTACCAGGGAGAGCGGGATAAGTGAGCAGCGGATTGGTAGTCCGTCTTATCCCCTCTGGTAGTATAGAACTCATCTAGCTCCAACAACATACAGCGTACTCCAGCACGCTCAAGCTAGCCACCTCTCGCCATTGTGACGGCGAGTGACGGCATAGAACCAGGGAGAATTACGCTTATGAGTGAAGCATTGGAATGGGATGAAGACAGGGGCTGGCTGAAGGCTGGTGAAGCCCTGTTTCCAAAGGTGCCCCTCCGGCTCTGGATAGCCGCCCATGTGGCTACGCCCCATGAGGCACCAGAGACCGCTGCTGTATGGTCCCTGCGCTTCGCTGACGCCCTCATAGACCTGCATGAGGGCACTACAGGCGATCCTGGGGCAGTACAGGAGGCCTCACAATGATCGTCACCAAAGACGGCACCGATGTCTCCCGTGACTGCTACTGCGGCACCCAGGGCATCGTGGTCCATTACGTAAGTGGGAAGTACGTAGACATAGCCCACTACCACCCCAACACCGGCACCCACTACTTCGGGGATGGCCGCTATGGCTACCGCATAGAGGAGAACAAATGAGGATCATCGAGATCACAGACAACTTCAAAATCGGCACCAGCGACCAGCTTACCTGCTCCTGCTGTGGAGAGATCAAACTCAATGACTACTTCTGGTACCACATGGACAGGATACAGGCGCTGAGGAGGCGCGTAGGCTTCCCGATAGCCATCAACTCAGGCTATCGATGCGAGGAGCACAACAAGTCGGTAGGGGGAGCGCCTAAGTCACTGCACCGGGACTTTGCCACCGACCTGAACCCCAACGGGCAGGACCGCCTCAAACTGCTCGAAGCTGCGGCCGTGGATATGGAGTTCGATGGCATAGGCTTCTACAACACCTTCCTGCACCTCGACTCCCGATCCTACCTGGGTAGGGATAAAGCGCGATGGGACTACCGTAAGACCGACTGATGCCCTGCCCCGCCTGTGGCCATCTACTCATAGCCATCCACTGCAAGCTCAGGTGCGACTGCTGCGGCCTACAATTCACCTGTGACGAGTAAGACCTACGATCCGTTGGACTTGCTGGCGCTGCCGAAGTAGAAGCCCAAGACCTCCTTCAACGAGGAGGCTATTACCCCCAGCATTATGGCAAGAACATCCCGATTACCTGCTGGCAGTTCCTCGACGAAGAGCATCCAAGCTGCCCCGCAGAAGGCCAGGACAACCAGGATGGCCAGCGATGGCTTGAGGATTTCGTCGTTCATAATCATTTCTTACCTAACAATACCCCTAAAATCACACTCATCAGGGCCATCAAGCCAGTGTTAACAGGCTCTGACGTGAGGAACTCCTCGCTCGCTATCGGCCAGCCGCCCTCGCGCTGGATGGCGTAGAACCCCAGCACGAGGGTCGCTGCGGTGGCTTGGTGTCCAAAAGTCTTAGTGGCCTTTTTCGCAACTGGAGGAGGAGGTGGTTTTTTCTGCTTGGCCTCCTTCAGTTCCCGCTTCAGATTGTCAATCCTGGCCCGTAAAGCCGTGTTCTCCTTACTAAGCACCTCCGCTCTTGACCAGCCGGGATCGACCTTCTTGGACGGCTTCTCCCTATCAGAGGCCCTCCGGTTGTATTGTGACACCTCGTCTCACTCTGAGACCCGCCAGGACTTCGCGGCATCTACGATAGCCTGAGCGATGATGTACGCCACTGTTATGACGATTACGCCCCCTTGGGCCGAACCCTCGGCCCCCATCGCCACAGCGCCACCT
>VTLG01017043.1_pt1 | contig 12971 bp, 13 predicted proteins | sample 4694571 | NCBI WGS metagenome assembly VTLG01 (sample SAMN12604809, study PRJNA352737) | marine metagenome | biome: ENVO:00000447; feature: ENVO:00000209|ENVO:00000569|ENVO:01000036; material: ENVO:00002151; isolation source: viral sequences binned using virsorter ... | reverse complement strand
TTACAAAAAGACCGTCATGAACATTTATGAAAGCATTATGCGAGTTTGTAGAGAAACCAATTTCAAAATCACCACCACCTGAGAAACCTAATACAGGGTGTTTGTTGTTACTTAGGTCGGTAGCTCCAATAGTTTTACCTTGATTTAAAGTAAAACCTTCAGCAGGATCAGACCCTGTACCACTAGCGTTGATTCTAAACTGACGATTGCCAAGATCATCGAGTGTAATGTTGGTACCAGCCTCAATACCCGCAACTGTTTCATCTTCGATAGCAAGATTGTAAGTTCCTCCACCTAAGAGATTAGCCTTGATCTTACTTGAAGAAGACCTAAGCTCTAAATCTACGTTTTGATTTGAACCTATAATAAGTTTGTTACCAGAGATTTGAGTAATGTTGTGTGTACCATTATCAAACACACCAGTAATATCACTACCTTGGTCTGTACGTAGTTCTGAACCTGAACTCAAGATAATTTTCTTACCACTATCCAGAGTAAAACCATCAGCAGGGTCGATATTTCTACCACCACCTTGCCCTAATGGAACAATCGGTGCAGAAGCAAACTCTCCTTTAACACGGCATACACGTTTATATTGACGACCATTGATAGTATCATCGTCACTTTGAATTGTGTAGACATGAACAATCATTGCATTAGGATTATCTTTTACATCTGTATTGATAACCTGTGCATAAATTTGACCTTGCTTACCATTTACATCAGAAGCAAAGTTTGCAAAACTACCTTTAGCTACAAAGTAAGAGTTGATTGGTAAATCTTTCCAAGCATCAAAAGCTAAGTCACAGTAAGACTCTGATAAACCTGCAAATACTGTACCGCTACTCTTAAAAGGTGTGAATTTATTTGTACTAGGAAGTTTCTTAATAACTATAGTACTGCCCGGAATGATCGGGGCAAAAATCTCTTTAGCTTTAGTTAAATACAGAGTTAAAGAGCTTTGAGAGACAGGAGCGACACTAATTGTTATTGTGTATCCGTCTGCAACATCTGAAGGATCTAGGTTAAGCCAAAACTCGTGGTCGTCTCCTACATCAGAAGATCCGTAGTAATATGTTCTATTATCTTCTGGGTTTGTTACAGTGTGTGAGTCGAAGATATCAACCACTTCACTGAAAGGTGCCATAGAAACTACAGTAGCGGTTTCACCACTGAATACAGTTTTTAAACCACCGCCCATATTCATAAAGGCACTAGGTACAAATTGAACAGTACCATCAGCACCAAGTTTTTCTACGATAGAACCATTAACAGGTTGCCACTTACTATTGTAAAAAGTATTATCTTCCACAAAACCTTCACGGCTGTAAGATTTAGGACGATCACTCTCATTGATAACAAAAGTACGTGTTACGTAAGTATTACCTTTATGGGTGTTTACGGTTTGTTCACCATGAATAATAGAGAAAGGTCTATCAGGATCATTTCCGTAATCGTAAGCGTTAGCAGGGGAGTTTTTAAGTTGACTAAGAGTAGGGTCTTCAAAAGAGTAAATAAAGTTACCTTCTGCCAACCACAAAGGGTCATTCATGTCACCATATGCGTTTGCATCTAACACTTTATGAGGAAGAGTACCGCCAGCATCCCCTTTCGGGCCTTTAGCATTACCTGCATCAATCTCTTTACCGTCAGATAAATCTATTTTAAGATGTCCAGTAGATTGATCAATTGTTGCAGAAGTAACATCTACACCATCTGTACCATCAGCACCTTTATCACCCTTCTTACCTTGGAAGATTAAGTTAGCATCTCTCCAAGTAGTATTAGGTTCATCATATTGGTAGTAGTCGTAAGCAGATCCATTTACTACAGCACAAGTTACACCTTGATAAATTCTATCAGGGTTGGCGAGGGTGAATGCATTTCTTGCAGCAATGGTGTTGAAGTACATGTCTTCTGCAATACTTCCTGCACCTGTTCCTCCAGAACCTACTCCACCTGATCCAGTTATAATAGCCATATCAGATTTCCTTATAGTTCTTGGATAGCAATAGATGCACTACAGTTTAGGCGTGTTGACCTAGCCCACAGCTTTAGTGGACTATTATTAACAATAGCTTCTGCAGAGTTTTGAGATAGATTGGTAATGAGTTTACCTTGGTCGGGTGTGTCTGGTTTTGTATCTGATTCTTGGATTCTTACCCAAGCAGTACCATCACATTGAACGGTTACGTTGGTACCGACAGCAATACCGGAAGCGGCATTAATGTCCACCCAACTTCCGTCAGAAGGGAGGGAGAGATTTATTACTTTCATAATGAACACCTATGATTATTATATTATTGTGTGCATACAAAAAGCTGCACACCGGAGTTAACCAGTGCGCAGCAATACGTATTGTCTCTCTGACAAACAAGTTGTAAGTTACTAAACAGCGTAACCTTCTCTGATGAAGATCGGGAAGAGGCTCAGAGAAAACCTCTTTCGGAAAGGTAGCTACTCCATTTCCTATCCCATGTTCTAATTATAACATAAACTTACCTGCAATAGAAGTAGTTTATTTAATTATTTTAATTTCTATTTCGCCAGTTGCCGCTACCCCAAGGACGTTGTAAATTCCATCCCTTAGGAACAGTACGAGCACCTGCAAGAGGGTTGTTTACACCACCTCGTTCCGAAGCACCACCTGTACGGTTATTAGTGTTTGTGTTAACTTGCTCAATCTTAGTTTCATTAACACCACCTACAATAACAGGAGGAGCTGATTTAGCGAATTCAACCTTACATTCTGGTAAGAGATCCCAAGGATTTTTAAGAAAGTTAGCTAAAGCTTCTTTCCAAACATCTGATTTATTATACTTGTTAAGCTCTAAAGTAATCTCTACATCACCTTCTTTCTCTCTTTCAAAGGTTTTACCTTGACCTACATCGTGGATAGCTGCCTGTTGGATTAAGTAGTTGTATAGAGATTTAATAACGTTGTACAATACAAGACATTCATTGTCAGGGTAGATTTCTTGCCATAGTTTGATGTACTCTTCAATAATGGCTATAGGAAGGATTTCTTCATTTAATCCCATAGCCCTCAGTATTTTAGCTACTAACTCTGCGATGTCGCTCATAGACTACCTTCCTTAAAGTTCTACACCTTTTTCAACAAGAAGGGTACGAAGCTCTTCAATCATATCTTCAAAAGTTTTACCTTTGTTAAGATCTACACCGAAATCTTCTTTAGCAGCTTTTTCTAGAAGGTTTTTAGCTTCACGCTTGCCAACTTTACCGTCATTAATGGCAATATACTTATCCAAGCTTACTTTGTCTTCAGAAACATCTTTATCTTCTACACTGTCTGATTCTGTAACAGAATCTACCACCTTTTTATCTGGGAGTCCTGAAAAAGTACCACCTTCACTTTCAGTACCAAAGATATCTTCTTCTGTAAATACATGGAAAATATGGGTATTACCAAAGCATAGTTTGTGGAAAGTTTTTAATCCTGTAACGTGAGTGAACATGAACATAAACTTTTTAAAGTTGTCACTTACACGGACAGTACCTTCTTTATCAACCAAGATGTAACGATGACGTCTTAGTTTTGCATTCTTTTCAATAGTAGCTTTTACATCTAGGTGATCTTTACCTACATCAGCTAGTGTTTCAATTAGTTCTTTTCGGCTAAGAAATTTCTTGTAAAACTTTTTCATATTGCTATAATCTCCGTAAGATTAAATTCCATTCGGGTTTTATACTCGGACATTTTCCATATGTCTGATATAAGTACACCCCCTCCAAGAGAGGAGAGGGTGTTATTCAACAACCTACTTAGTATCTACTAGTTCGATAACAAGCTCAGGACGAGTGTTAACACATAGCATAGAAGTTTCAGTTTCAACTTTGTGCTTACGGTTAAAGTTATCTTCTTTGTACCATAGGTATAGTTCTTGACCTTTAGTGTTAGCGTATGCAACATCATCAGCAGGTGCGAAGTAAACTCGGAACATTTCGTCCATCGACTCTGGGAACATGTAAGCTTTATCAGCAGGGAAGTTACCAGATAGGTCTTCTACGTAAGTAACACCTTTGTAGCGGAATACACGAACAGAATCGTTTTCACTACCCATACCTAGACGACGACGTAGAGGCTCTTGCTCAGATTCGAAGTATTTGTAAGCTTCTTCGATGTTTACGTTAGCAATTAGGTTTGAGAAGAATTGCTCACCACAGATAGCGATAACACTGTAAACTGCGTGAGAACCTGTCTCATCTTGAGCAGCCTTGATGATTTGGCGACGACCTTCTTCAGCAGATACAGAAGGATCAACATCAGCAGAGGTAAGTTTAATGTCAATAGAAGTTTTAGTTTGACCAAATGCAGTGTAGTAGTCGATATCTGAACCAACACCTGCAGCATTCAGACCAACACCTTGGATAGCCTTAGCCATTAGCTTTTCACCAAGTTGTGCATGAGAGCTACGGATACGCTTCATTACACGAGCAACTTCTGTCATTACAGTTTTAGAAGTGTTGCCTGTACCGTATTCACGGAAGCTTTGGATATCTGCTGCGCGAATAGCTTTGTCTAGTGGGTAGAAAGGAACTGTAAGGTTTACAGTTTTTGCATCTTCAGAAGAAACGTAGTTACGTTCACCACCACGAGCACGTGCAGGAATGTCAGCTAGTTTCTCTTGTACGAATTCTACTTGAGCTACAGTTGTTTCAATGTTATGAGTAGCGAAAAGACCCATACCAGTAATCAGATCCCATACTTTAGGGAATTTGTTGATTTCGTTTGTGTAGTCCAGTAGAGTAAAGTCAGTATTACGTGCGTTTGCCATGTTTTATAATCCTCTTGAAAAATTGTTAATTAAGCTTTGCCAGAAACTTTGTCTGTAACTTTGTTTGCACCAGCTTTCTCAAAAGCGGCAATAGCAGCAGCAGCATCTGAACCACCGTCAAGTGCAAAGAATGCTTTATTGATAGTAGCACCACGTTTAGCAACAACTAGTGTGTGGTCGCCAGCAGGAAGAGTTTCAACATAACCTTCAGCACGAGGGTCAATAAGAACAGCATTGCAATCATCAGCAGTAGCAGTAGCTACCCAAGTAAATTTACCAGCTACAGAAGTAGATTCAAGAGCAGCGCCCATCTTCATGCCATCTTTGATTGTAACAACAGCTTCTTCAAAAGAATAGCCTAGGTCACCAGATTGAACAGTACCTAGAAGAACATCAGATTGAAAAGTAGTTAGAATTGCAGTCATTATTTTATTCCTTATTAAAGAGATTTTAGTAATTCTTGGTTATTTTCGATAAAATTAGAAAGTGCATCACTTTTAGCAATTTCTTCTTCATCATCTTTTTGAGATTTGTTACCACCTTCGATACCTTCAGGTTTTGCAAAATCATCTTTAGCTTTAGCTAGGTCATCCTTAGATTCTTTAAGAGATGCTTCTAGTTCATCGATTTTAACTTGAGCTTCAGCAATAGCTTCTTCTTTAGCTTTATTAATAGCTTCTACAGCTTTAACGATAATCTCTTCTACAATAGCAGAGTCTTCAGATTTCAAAAGAAGTTCAACAACAGTTACTTCATCACCAATAAAACCTGCTGACTTAACGATATCTTCTTTAGATTTTTTAATATCAGCTTGCTCTTTAGCTTGGAAAGCTTCGAGAGACTTCTGCATTTCTTGGAACTGCGCCCATTGTTCTGGGGTGATTTCTACTTTTTCCACAATAGTATCCTTATGTGTTGTGCCATTATCGGCGGTTAGTTTATCAGACACCGACAAGGCATCAACTTCTACTGATTTAAGAATGTCAGGGACTTCTTTATCAGGATAGAATTTTTTGTAAGCTGCTTTAACTTTACGTTTAACAGCAGGTAAATCTTTTTCAGGTATTTCTACCTTATTACCCATCATACCTTTACCTAAAGCAGCAACTGCTAGAGCGGTATGACGAGCATCATCAATACGTAATTTACGAGTAGATGTTTTATCTTTATCGGGAACATAAGCAAATGCAGAGTTTGGTAAGTCACCTTCTGACTTTAAAAGATCCTCTACGAGTTGCTTATCTTCTTCTGAGATGTTATCATCAGATTTTAAAATATAGGGGTCATTCTTTTGACTAGCAGCACCAGTACCTAGTGTATAAGCGAGGTGTGCCTTTTCATGTTCAAAAGAAACATCTGTAAGCAAATACTTTGCTTTAGTGTTCTTAACTTCCATTATACATCACCTTCATAATCAGGGTTTTCGATGCGCTTACCTTTAGCACCAATACTCACACCACGTAGTACACCAGATTTACGTTTCTCCCAAAGTTTCTTACCAATTTCTGTGTCACAGAATTGTACCTTTACAATAGGTTGTCCTTCTGGTATCTTAACCAAAGATTCTTTATCTTCAGGATTCCCAACATAAACATCCATAGGAAGGCGGTAAGCTTTTACAGGATAAAAACCATCTGTCATCTTAGTGTGGTGGATATTACCTTTGATATTGGCAATATTAGCATTGAAGTTTTCGATGAGTTTTTCTAACTCCTCTTCTGTAATACCATCACCGTGAGCATCTGCTTCACCTACGTTGATGTAAAGAGGTTCGATGGCTACCATCTTTTCTTCATCGAATTGCTTGACGATTTGGAGAGTTTCATCTTCCAGAAGTTCATCTTTTAGAATGTCTTCTGTTTCATCATCCTCATCGTCTTCATCACGATCTTCTTCATCTTCTAGCTCTTCTTCAAACTCATCATCCTCATCTTCATCGTCATCTTTATAGACTTTGTGTTTAGAAGAGGAGGAAGTTAGAGAAGCAAGCCAACCCTGAAGTGCATGAATCATCGCAGAATTATTTTTGCTATCTACATCCATAAATTCTTCAGATTCTCCTTCTGATTTCTTTAGAGTTGCAAAAGGTTTAGCTCCTTTACCTTTCTTATCTCCACGAGGCCATAACCATCTTGCGCTCCAATACAAAGGACTGAATTTATCATGTAAACCGCTCTGATTACCAAAGCGGTCATAAAATCTGTCATTAGCTTCGTTGGAATAATTATCACGGAGAGAAGGGTCACCAAATCGAACAATGCCGATCTTACCACCCTCTTTAACTAGAACTTTACCTTGCTTTTTACCACTATCTCTAATAGGTTTATTAAAAGCAGGGAACTTTTCACCGCGATAAACAATGTTTCCATTCTTGTCGCGTTCAACTTTACCTTTTGATTTCTTATAAATAGTAGAAGAGTTTAACTCTTGATTATAATAGTCAATTAGGTCGTTTAGATATTTAGCACCCTTATCACCATATACAGTGTAATCGGAATAGTCGCCAGCATCCAAACTGTTGTGTAAAGTATAAGCCGATGCTCTGGCTAAACCATCGTCATCAATTTTTGCTTTATCCATCAGTATCTTTACCTTATTTTTATATTCTAACAGAACCGAAGATTAAAGTAAACCTTTAAAAGCTTAAATATCTAAAATTTTTCGTTCTTCTTCAGATAAATATACTCTTTGGTTATTTTCACCTTCTTTATACCAACCTTTAGCGTCAAATTTTAGATTAGTATCTGATTTATTCTCCATGTTATTATTACCACCGGAAACACTTTGTGAATCCCCTGTACCACTGGTACCTTTACTTTCACCTGCTCTTGAAGTATCACCAGTAGAAATTTCTGATAATTCCTCTTGACTCATCTCTTCATCTATACGATAATCAAATCCACCCTTTTCAAGGACTTCATTAAATACAGCAGGAACAGCAGGTAACATACCTACAGAAGCAACACGTTGAATAAACTTACCAACTTCATCTAAACTTACTGAAGAAATATCACCTGCTCTAAATACAGGAACATCTTCAAGAGAACATTGAATATTATTCAAAGATAGAAGTTGTGGAATAAGGTCATTATTAATTGCATCTACAATAGTGTCTATTGTATTGGTAATAAATGCATAGTGAATATTGTTTTGACCTTCTAGTTGGTTATAACCACCTTTACTTTCGTTAGAGATAAGGTTAAGAGCACCAAAAGAAGAATAAATAGCTTCACGTCTTTTGTTGATAATTTCTTGTAGATCAAACTGCTTACCTGCTCCTGAAATACCTAGGAACTCAAGGTTGTAGTCTGTCATTGAAGATGAACTATCTTGTACATCAGAAGGAAGGAACATAAAGTTTTGTTCGCCTGCATGCATTGCAGCCACATCGTTACACATTTGTGCAACCATCATACCTTCTACACTGTTAGGATCTTCACTAGCTTTTTGTAGAATTTCAATCGGGAGGCGTAGAAGTGGCATACCAGCCATATCTTTAGAAACACCAACAGAAAGATAATCTTCGTAAAATTTCTTTTCTTTCCAGTAAGTCCAAATTTGTTCTAGAGGGCTAACACCCATAGGATTACTATCTGTAACGTTAACACCCATCAACATAACCTTGTTACGACCAATATTGATCATCGGTACTGCGGGTGTTGTGTATTGCAAACTATGAGGTGAGTTTAAGAACCAAGCTGGGTTTTGTCGTATAGCCGCTATATCACGACCACCATTCATAATAATAAAAGGTTCACCTGCATCCAAAGAACGCTGTGGGATGAATCGTAGTTTGTCTATTTGCCATGCATCTTGTAAGTCTAAATCTGATGGAAGATCTTTCTCATAACCTTGCAAGTTTAGTCTACGGTAGTCTTTCTCAATAATAGAAAAGCCAAATTGATTGAAGGTTGCAGCATTACGAGAGAACTCTCTCATTGTACCTCTCATTGTCTTAAAGCAATAAGTAAGGTAGTTTGCAATCTTAACACTCTCTTCACTATTCTTGTTAGGAATAACTTTCCATTCTTTAAAAGCATTCTCTACAAAAGTATATGTTGCATTTAAAACCCCACCTACACTCTCATCCCTTGTGTACATCTCATGGAAGGTACGCATGTTTTGAGGGAATTGTAGTTCGTAAGGTTTAAGACCAATAGCCCATTTCTGGATACTATCGATGGCGTTACTACCAACAGCACCTTTTCGGATTCGTTTGTTAAATAAATTAGGAGAATCAAAAGCCTTAGTAAGATTAGAAGTATCTTCCCCGCCCTTAGAGTTAGAGGCTTTATTTTCTCGATTGTGGCGAGTTTTCTTAGTCATTGTATCTCCTTAACAATAAAAAAGGGCACCAATCGGCAAAAGGTACCCTTTATATAAGATTAATTTTAACACAAACTACTAACTAAGTAAATACCTTACCTCTTGATAATACTGTTTAATCGTGTTAAAGAGTTATCTCTTGAAGTTAATCCTGCAGGAGGTGTCCAAGTTACATGAACTTTTGCTTTAAGTGTTGCAGCCCATGCAGAGGAGAATACATCAGGGAATTCATCATGAAATCCATTGTTCTTAAGGTCAGGGTTAAAGTTCTCCAACTCTAGTATGATGTAGTCCCAAACTGCAATATCAAAAGTGTCTTTTACCCATACAACACTATCTGTATAAGTGGCAACACAGAAAGGTTCAAACCTAACTTCTTTACTTTTATTACCGTGAGAAGGGTCTTTAAGACACTTAACCCCTTCTTTTGTAAGAGCTTTCATGGCTTGTTCTTGTTCTGCTTCTCCTGCTTGGCCCGGATCTCGTGGCATTACTTGGTATATACGATCACCGTGTAACTCTATATCCTTCATAGCTTGCTTGAGGATGGTTTCATCACGTTTGTGAGGTTTTTGCCTGAATCTGTGCAGTTGATTTTGTTCTTCGTCCCTTATATAATCACCCATGATATATATTTGACCATTCTTTCTACTCTTTGCAAACTTTATACTTGCAGTGTAGTCGGGATCTAAAGTCTTACTATTACCACCTTCTGTAGCAGGTACAGCACTTGCCTTATCCCATGCCCTGTAGAAATTGCAATCGCTTGGCATATCCTTACGTAATATCATCTTCTCATTAGTTACGTTTTCTCTACAAAATATACCATTTGCTGCAGCAGTGTATTTCCAGTTACCGGATAAAAGCATTGCTGCGTTTGCAGGGTCGTTTGCCTCGAGAACTTCACGGTAATCGCTGTTCTTAGCCAACATGTGTGCGTTATCTTCTAAGCTAGAAGGGATCATGGTGTATTTACGTGGAGACTTATCAGGGTACCTTTCTTGAAGTTCTTCTAAGTCAAAAGAAGTAACTACTGCACCCTTATCTACAATGTAGTATGCAGGTCTGCCAGAATATTCTTTAATAGAGAATCCTGTATCTTGATCAATAAAGATCCCTAGATATTTATGTACAAAGTGTGTAGGATGAGGGTTAAGACCGCAACGTATAAAAGATTCATATTTGGAATCAGAACGCATACGTGTACGAATGTAGTTAAATGAATATTCCGAAAAGTGGGTAAATTCCATATATGTTCGAAGAGGTTCGTTATGCCTCTCCCTGTACTAAACAGCTGTATATCACTATACAGATCAGACCATATCATTACCTTTCAAGTAGAGTATGGCATTTTTAAGAATAGTAATGTCATCATTCAGAAGTCCTATAGCTTGGTTGCACTTACTGCACAACAAACCTCTTATAGCTCCTGTAGAGTGACAATGATCGACTGCAAACCTTTTATTTCTATTGGATGTGGAAGTATAATCGTCAATGTGAATCTTGCAAATCTTACAGAGATTATCTTGAGACTCTAACATCTCCTGATACTTTACATCACAGATACCAAAAGTCTTTATCCTTTGATACTCTGTCTGACAACTTCTGCATTTAGAAGTATTAATCGTAACCTTATTATAATCTCTTTTCGTATAGAATTGATCTGCAAGTTTGTCTGCCTTACAACCTTTACACTTAAACAGGGTACCTAATTCAGTTTGTTCCTTCTGAAACTTAATTGCTTCTTCTTTAGATACCTGAATCTTTCTATAAGATTTTATACACTCTTTACAGTTATTGTTATAACCGTCACTCATCCGTTTGTTTTTAGAAAAACATTCAAGAGGTTTTGCTGTTTTACATTTACTACAATTTTTCAAAATGCTTACTCCATTGATTAAGGCATCCACCGCTTCCATTTAAAAGAGTATTACAGAATTATTACTTCAAACTCTTACCACTAGGCTGTACTCTACTCCCGCTACGTATGTAGGTAGGTTTCGATGGTCGTTGCACGTTCCTTAGACGATTCTAAGGCTTCGCTCATGATTACCTGTGCTTTATCACAGACTTCCCATGAATTCAATGGATTTTTCGACATATATTTCTATATGAAGCGACTACTTTTAATCGAAGTACGCTGCAGTTATTTCCGCACCCTGCCAGTTCTGTTCACAATCACTATCTCGGTCAAGATATGAGAATTCGAACAATGCCCCTGAAGGGAACACAATTATCATATCCTGCTCTTTAATGTTAGCCTTACCTATAAACTTACCTTTTTTATCTATAAGAAGCGGCATGTACATTTTCTTAGCTTCTTTCCATAAGGTACGTTTAAGCTGTTTAATTGTTTTACGGAAAAATACAGCATAAAAATAAGGACAGTCTATATATTTTAAGGCATCTGCCAACAAAGACCAACTCTTACCTCCACCTGCGGCACCTCCGTAGAAAATCAAAGGGAAGTCTTGATCTCTTCTCTCTTCTCCTGATATACCTCCAGAACAAGCTATAAAACTTTTCTGCGGGCCTTTCTGAGGGTGAACTTCCATATATCCTGCACCATGCTCTGCTCTAAAATCTAAAGCAAAAGGAGAGTTAACAGGAAACTTTTTCCAATACTCACTCATTCTTATCCTCCTCGCGTTGTCAATAATTAACTATACCATGAATGATAATTATTCTCAATATACTTGTATTTAAGGTGAAATTATTTGTTGACAAGCAAATCTGAGCTGCTAGGATGTACATAATTCGAAACCAAAGGGAGGTATGATTATGTTTGATTTAGATTTTAAGATTTCCTGTGAAGGTTGTTCATTTTCTTTTGAACCTGATACTTATCCTCCGAGAGATGATAAAGATCAGTACTGTAAAGATTGTACCCCTGTAGATGTAGAGAACGATATTATGAAGGGTTGGGACAATTAAATGTTCACTGTTGAAGAAATAATCTTGATCTTGTGGGGAAGTTTGATTATAATCCCTCCTGTTATAAACATTGTAGCTTTCACCGATTGGAAGAAATGGAGAAAATAAAATGATCAATTATGACTTTATAAAAGAGTTTTTGTTAGAAAAAAGTCGTTGGGAACTAAATAATTATGAAGCTGTGTTAGTTACCAATAAAGCGACTTGGGAGTACCTTAGAGATTACTTAAGGTTTAATGTTGAAGGTTGGGAACTCAACGGTAAATATAAGCATCTTGTATCTCCTTATACATTAGGAAGTATAAGATTCTTAGATGTTGAAAATGTAACCTTAAAGGATATCCAAATGTTTACATGTGCCTCTCAGAATAGCACAGTTATTCTTGACCTAGATTATGAATCAGGTTATCGTGGCGGGAGTGAAGGGATTATGTACTTGATCTCTCGTATGAGAAGTAAAGCAAACTGTCATTCTCGTTTGGTTATTGTGTAAGGAGAAATAAATGACATATTCTTATGAAAAATTACAAGCATTTGAAGTTAGGATGAGTACCTTAATCCCTGAAGCTCATCAAGGACAACGTTATGGAGATCGTTACTACACTTATCATTTAAGAATGGTTCGCAATAAAATAATGGAGTTGTTTGAAGAGTCTAAAGGGTTAACCCCTACTTATAAAGATTTACAACTTTCCACAGTAGCACTAGGACATGATCTATTCGAGGATACCTATGTAACACGAGAGTTATTACTTGCAGAAGGTTACCATGAAGATATTATCCATGCTATCGACCTAGTAACTAAGCGAGAAGGTGTATCTTATAAAGAATATCTTCGTACATTGTCCAAAGATGAACTAGCTTGGAAAGTTAAAGTTGCGGATACATACTGTAACTTAACAGAAAGTATGAAAG
>VTLG01011847.1_pt1 | contig 12973 bp, 19 predicted proteins | sample 4694571 | NCBI WGS metagenome assembly VTLG01 (sample SAMN12604809, study PRJNA352737) | marine metagenome | biome: ENVO:00000447; feature: ENVO:00000209|ENVO:00000569|ENVO:01000036; material: ENVO:00002151; isolation source: viral sequences binned using virsorter ... | reverse complement strand
AAAATTTATAGGCAGCTTCATAACCTTTTAATGTGCTTAGTGCCTCAATATTCATAAGAAAAATTGTTAAGTCATCAGTAATCACGGACAACGAATCAAGTAATTCTTTTTCTTTTTTCGTTGGTGTTGGAGACCAGCACACAATATTGGCTTTAATATGATCAGGTAAATGTGCAGGTATTTCCTGGTTTTTCCAGTTTCTATACACACCTTTAGGTGCAATAATTAATGCTGAATTAACTCTTCCTTGATCATACAACATTGCAATATTATCAAGTAATACTTTAGATTTACCTGTTCCCATTTCCATAAAATAGGCATAAGTTTCTTTATCCCAAGAATTTTTTAATGCTTCGAGCTGATGCTCGAAAGGCTTTGTTTTAAAATTGTAATCCATATACTTTCTAATTTTACATATATACATTGCAAAATAAAAATCAAGTGCTATATAACGACAGAGAATAAAAGAATGACAGTTTATGTAATACAAGAAATGCCGTACAAAGATATTTTAAGTGCGGAAAAATATGGAGAATTAAAACCTGTGCTGGAACCAGGTTATCAACTTATATTAAGTCCAGCCCCGACAGTTTCAAAAATAAGACGAGTCCTTAAAGATTTTAACGATGATGATTATTTACTATTAATTGGCGATCCATCAATAATAGGGGTTGCATGTGCCGTAGCTTCTGATATAAATATGGGACGATTTAAAGTTTTGAAATGGGATAGGCGAAGAGAAAAATACCTACCTTTAGAAATTGATATAACCGGGAGAAGAAAGAATGACGAAATATAATGAAATTGCAAGTAGTATATTAGAGAGCGATCAATTAACACCTGTTGATGATTCGTCTCTTAAATCTCTTGCTCAAAAATGTAGTAAACTTGAAGAGTTACAGACTACAATCAATCAACAGGAACAAAAGATTAAATCATTAAAAGAACAAGAGCGCAAGTTATCAGAAGAAGAAATTCCTACTTTTTTACAAGAAAAAGGCTTGACAAGTATTCGTTTAAACAGTGGAACTGAAGTATCTGTTACTGAAGATATAAGACCAGGAATCTTAGTTGCTAATAAAGCACATTGTTTTCAATGGCTTAGGGATAATGGTTTTGGTGATTTAATAAAAAATAATGTAGCCGTCAGTTTTGGAATGGGCGAAGATGAAGATGCTGCAAAGTTAAAAAAACAAATAGAAGGTTTAGGTTTGGTGTGTACAGAAAAAGAAGATGTACATTGGAAAACCATGAAGAGTTTCGTCACAGAACAACACAATAAAGGTGTCGATCTGCCTGACGAGTTTGGTGTGCATGTGGCCAATAAAACAAAAATCGTGCAGAAAAAGAAAATTACGTAATAGACAATAAGGAGGTACTAATGTCGAAAAACGAAAATGGTAACGGAAAGTCCGTTACGAAAAAAGAAAGTACTCTTCCTGCTAATTTTTTAGAGCAGGATGCAGTAGGAGGTCTTGAAGGTGTAAGTAATGAAGATCTTGCAACTCCTAGACTTAAATTATTAATGCAGCTTTCACCTGAGCTCGAGACAAATGAAAAGGCTCGACCTGGTATGATTTATAATACTGTTACAGGTGAAGCATACGACGGCAATGAGGGAATACTTGTTCTTCCTTGTGCTTTCCAAAGACAGTATGTTGAATGGGAAGATAGAGGACAGGGCAGTGGTGCTCCCGTTCATGTTTACGATGCAAGTAGTGATATTTTGCAAAGAGTAACCCGTGATCAAAGTAATAAGGATAGATTAGATAATGGTAATTATGTGGAAACATGTGCTAATCATTTTGTAATGCTTCTTGATAATAAGATCACATCAGGTGCTCCTGCTGTTATTACTATGAAAAGCACTCAGCTAAAGAAAAGTCGTAGATGGAATTCCATGATGTTGAATCTGAAAATTCAAGGATCAAATGGACCTTTCACTCCTGCTTCTTATAGCCATATTTACAAACTTTCTGTGGATAAAGAGAAAAATGATCTCGGATCCTGGTTTGGTTGGAATATTGAAAGAGTCGGACCTTTAACAAATCAAAATCTTTATGCACTAGCAAAGGAATTTGCTAGTAGTGTTAAGACTGGAACTGTTAAAGCTAAACCAGAAATGGAAGACTCTGCTTCTAGTGGCACAAAAGAAGTTCCTTTCGTTTAATTTTATCATGGGGGACGAAGTGTCCCCCATTTATTCAACATAATTTATAGGCATGGAAACATATAATATATCGACATTTAAAACTATTTTTAAGGGACTAGAACGTGCCTATGGTCAGTATAGATCAGGTGAGCAAAAAGAAAATGGTAAGCAAGGTGGTCAAGCCTATATTGTAAAAGGACTTGTTACAGACAAAATGTGGCAAGATCATTTAGAAGGTAAAAATCCTAGCCTTGGTATTATTCCCATTATGGATAATTCTAAATGTCATTGGGGATGTATTGATGTTGATATGTATCCAATAAATTTAAAAGAACTTGTACAAAAAATTAATTCAAAACAATTACCATTAATTGTGTGTAGATCAAAAAGTGGTGGAGCTCATATTTTTATTTTTACAAAAGATGCTGTATCAGCCGTATTAATGAGAGACAAATTATCCGACATAGCAGCTTTTTTAGGTTTTGCTAATTGTGAAATATTTCCAAAACAAATTGAAATTCGTGCTGATCGTGGTGACACGGGAAATTTTTTAAATCTTCCTTATTTTGGTGGAGATGACACAGAGAGATATGCAATCAATAATGAAGGGAAAGCATATTCACTTATAGAATTTTTTACACTTTATTCTAAAGTAGTTTTAACAGAAGAGGAATTACGAAAAGTATCAACAATTAAAAGAAAAGAAGGAAATGGATTTGATGGTCCTCCTTGTTTAGAACATTTAATGCATGAAAAAATTCCAGAAGGAGGAAGAGATAATACACTTTATCAATATGCAGTTTATGCCAAAAAGAAATGGCCTGATAAATGGAGAGAAAAAATCGATGAATTTAATCATCAGTATATGGATCCGTATTTACCTTCTACACAAGTTCAAAAAACAATTAATCAACATGATAAAAAAGATTATCAGTTTAAATGTAAAGACCAACCAATGTGTTCTGTCTGTAATGCATCTTTATGTAAATCTAGAAAATACGGTATAGGTAATGATTATAATCATACAGTAACAGATTTAACTAAATATGAATCTGATGAGTCGGTGTGGTTTTTAAATTTAGATGGTAGACGTTTATGTATTAATACAGATGAATTTTTTGACCAGGCAAAGTTTAGAAAAGCATGTATGAATAGTTTAAATATTTTACCTAATAAAATGAGTGCACGGGATTGGGATGTTCGTATTCAAAGTTTATTAGCAGAAGTAGAAGTTATTGATATGCCTGAAGAAGTAACAAAAGTTGGTCGCTTTGATAATCACCTGGAAGCATTCCTTGCCGATCAGGGAGAAGCTATGACTATTGATGAAATATTAATTGATAAAGCATGGACACCTCAAGATGAGGAAGTAACATATTTTAAATTATCTTCTTTAGAAAAGTATTTAACAAAACAAAGATTTAGTAACTTTAGTTCTACTCAAGTATGTGCTCGTATTAGAGAACTAGATGGAGATTCTACAAAGAAAAAAATTAGAGGAAAGTTATATCATCTTTGGTATGTTCCTAAAGATTTTAAAGATTTAGATGTGAAAGACAATAGTGATCTTAAACTTCCAGATCTAACACAAAATACACCGTTCTAATGAAAAGAATTCATGTCAACATGCATAAGGTAAGAGCAAATAAAAAACATGGAACAAATGAGCCTGTTTTAACTATTAAAGAAGGTAAGAGTAATACTTATTGTCATGAAGTAGATATTTTAGGACCATCAAAACTTGTGTATAGACCAGATAAACCATTAAGTTGTGGTGCAAGAGTATGGATTGAAACAGAGGCGGAGATAAAAACTACATGATTAAAATAAAAAATATATACCCGTATAAAGAATTAAAAAGAAACGATGGTAAAGTACGAACATATGAAACAGAAGGTGGAAAGAAATTAGCTTCTGTTACTTCTATTATATCAGAGACACAGACAGAAGAAAAGAAACAAGGATTAGAGAATTGGAAGAAAAGAGTAGGAGAGAAAGAGGCAGAAAAAATTAAAAACAAAGCTGCTTTAGTTGGAACGAGTATGCATAAACATTTAGAGACTTATTTATTACAAGAACAATATATTGATGACACAGATATTGGTCGGATAGCAAGACCAATGGCAAATGAGATTATTAAAAAAGGATTAGTAGATCTAGAAGAATTATGGGGATCAGAAGTTCATCTATACTATCCTGGTCTTTATGCAGGAACTACCGATGTAGTTGGTGTGTATAAAGGAAAACCTTCTATTGTAGATTTTAAACAGACCAATAAGCCTAAAAAAGTGGAATGGGTTGGAGATTATAAACTACAATTAGCCGCTTATGCAATGGCGCATAACATTTTATTTGATACATCTATAACCACAGGTGTCATCCTTATGTGTTCTCGTGACAGATATTTTCAGAAGTTCGAGTTAAAAGAGGAGGAATATTGGCGCATATGCTGTGCTTGGATGTCAAGGGTAGCAAAATTTTATGCCCGCTAAAATTATTTTAGGACCTCCTGGAACAGGGAAAACGGAGTATCTTCTTAAACGTGTAGAAGAAGAACTTGCTAATGGTACTTATCCCAATCGTATTGGTTATTTTGCGTATACTGTTAAAGCTGCCGATGAAGCACGGACCAGGGCTATGAACAGATTCGAGGAGCTAGATAAAAAAGATTTTTTATATTTTAGAACATTACATAGTCTTGCTTTTAAACAATTAGGGTTATCGAAGGATGATGTAATGGGTGATGCTCATTACAAAGAATTATCAAGTCTTCTTGGTATTAAGTTAAGTAATACAAATCGTCGTATGGATAGTTTTGGAACAGGAATGCAGGATGATATTTTTGCACAAGTAATTGATTTATCAAGAGCTCGTAATATTTCTTTGCGACAACAATTCCAGGAAGTAGGTCATCTTGATTGTGGTTGGATGAAATTAAAATATGTCTTTGATGGAATTACAGAATATAAAAAGAAAAGAAAGCTCTATGATTTTACAGATATGATTATTGAGTTTGTAGCTAGGGCTACACTTGAAGACTTAGTTCCTGATCTTGATGTTCTTATTATTGATGAAGCCCAAGACTTGCTTCCTATTCAATGGGAAATGGTAAAAATTTTAATGAACAATTCAGAGCGTACATATATTGCAGGAGATGATGATCAATCTATATTTAAATGGGCAGGAGCTAGTCCTGAAGATCTTATTGGATTAAAAGGTGATCGTTATATCCTTGACCAGTCTCATCGTATTCCAAAAAAGATTCATAATGCAGCAACAGCTTTAATTAGTCGTGTTGAAAAAAGAATACCTAAACTATGGAAAGCAAAAGACGAAGAAGGAGATATACAATTTCACAATATGCGAGAGGCTGTGTATCAATTAATGGGTGAAGGTGAATGGTTAATCATGACAAGAGATAACTATACCCTGGAACAAATATCAGAAGATCTAAGACAAAGAGGATTATTCTTTTCACGATTTAATACTCCTTCCGTTAGTGAGAAAAAATTAAAAGCTATTAATGGTTGGACGAATCTTGCACAACGAGACAAGAAACTAACATTAGATGAAGTTAAAACAATTTATCATTATTTATCTGTTCGTGTAGGGGTAGAGTATGGATATAAAAATATGTCCGATGCTGATCCTGAAGCTTTATATGATTATGAGCATTTAGTAATGAATCACGGGCTCCTGGTACCCCAGGAAAAGTTGTGGCACGAGGCATTAGACCGTATGCCTATGCGCGAGGTGGTATATATTGTCGCAGCGCTACGCCGTAAAGAAAACCTGAACCGTGCACCACGGATCAATATATCAACGATACATGGAGCAAAAGGTGGCGAAGCTGATAATGTTATGTTATTAACGGACATGCCACGTAAGGCAGACGAGTCTTATTATAAGAATCCTGACGATGAGCGTCGGGTGTTTTATGTGGGAATGACAAGAGCGAAGAAAGCATTGCATATTGTTCACTCACAAAGTGAAAGAGAATTTAGAGAGGTATTTTATTAATGGCTTACGCAAGAAAAAGACAAGAAAGATATATTAAAACAGCGAAGGGCAAAGCCGCACATTTGCGCAGTGTGACCAAGGAAAGAAAAAAGAAACAACAGGAAGTAGGGGGTCGTTTAGAACTCAGGCTTCGCAAGATAAGATCTGAAAGAGGGGAAGATGCTGCCATATGGTTTGAGAAACAAAAATCTATGTGTCGAATTTGTGGTAAAACTGTGCACAAAGCACCAGAGAACTCTAAAGATAAACAAGACCAAGCTGTTATCGACCACGACCATAAAACAGGTAAACTGCGTGGTTTATTATGTCATCAATGCAATGTCGGCCTAGGTAATTTTAAAGATGATGTAAGTAGATTGGTAAACGCTATGTTATATTTATTGAAGGCGAAAAAATGATATCGGCAGAACTTTTAAAAGAAGCAGAAAAACTTGTTAAAAATGATCGTCACGAGGACTACGGTGATAAGTTAAAGAATCATCAGAACATTTCAAAGTTATGGAGTGCCTATCTAGGTGTAGAAATATCAGCACATGATGTTGCTATTTGTATGGGTTTACTTAAAATTGCACGACTTAAACATGCTCATAAAAAAGATAGTTATGTAGATTTAGCGGCATATGCTGCTATAGCAGGGGAAATAGAAGAGAGAACCGATAGACATATATCATTTGAATCGAAAGCAGAGAAAAAAGGGAGAGAAACAAGAGCGTATATAAAATCATTACAGAAGGATAAAAAATGACACAAAAACCACTATTTGAGCCACCTAAAGAATGGATACCACCTCAGAATCTTCCTGATTTATCAGAGGCCAAGGAGATTGCAATTGATTTAGAGACACACGATCCACACATCAAGGACCTCGGACCAGGATGGGCAACAGGAAGAGGAAAAGTTGTTGGTATTGCTTTAGCTGTAGATGGTTGGAAAGGATACTTTCCTTTAGCTCATGAAGGTGGAGGAAATTTTGATGAAAATATTATACGAGAACAACTTAAACCTATTCTAGGTAATAGTGTTGATAAAATATTTCACAATGCAAGTTATGATGTTGGATGGTTACGTCAATGGGGAGTAGAAGTTAAAGGTCGTTGTATTGATACAATGATTGCAACAGCTCTTATTGATGAAAATAGAATGCCTGGACAATATAATTTAAATGCTGTTGCCAAAGATTATATAGAAGAAAAGAAAAATGAAACATTATTATATGAAGCTGCACAAGCATGGCAAGTAGATGCAAAAGCAGAAATGTATAAACTACCTTATCAATATGTTGGACCATACGCTGAACAAGATGCAGCTATTACTTTAAGATTATGGAACACATTAAAAATAGAATTACTACGACAAGAATTAACAAGTATATTTGATTTAGAGACAGAACTTCTTCCTGTTTTAATAGATATGAAATGGCAAGGTGTTCGTTTAGATTTAGATAAAGCACATAAAATTAAAAAAGATATTGAAAAGGAAGAGAAGAAATTATTATTAGATCTTAAAAAAGAAATAGGATTTGAAGTAGAAGTATTTGCTCCAACATCTGTTGCTAAAGCATTTGATAAGAAAAAAATAAAATACAACAAAACACCAACTGGGCTTCCTAGCTTTGATAAGAATTTTTTAGCATCATTAAAAGATCCTTTTTCACAAAAGATAGTTCAAGCAAGAGAGCTCTATAAAGCAAGGTCAACTTTCATTGATTCACTATTAAAACATGAACATAATGGCAGAATACATGGAGAAATTAACCAATTAAAATCGGACCAAGGTGGTACTATTACTGGTCGTTTAAGCATGTCAAATCCAAATTTACAGCAAATTCCTTCCCGAAATGAAAAAATTGGTCCTCTTATAAGACAATTATTTATTCCAGAAGAAGGATGTACTTGGGGTAGTTTTGATTATTCACAACAGGAACCACGCCTTGTTGTTCATTTTGCAGCTTTGACACATGGTGGTTTAGATGGTGCAGAAGAATTTGTTGGTGCGTATAATAATGATGCGTCAACAGACTTTCATCAAATAGCAGGAGACATGGCAGGAATAGAGAGACGTGTAGCAAAGACCATGAACCTCGGATTATTTTATGGAATGGGTCAAAAGAAATTAGGAAGTCAGTTAGGATTGGGAGAAGAAGACACAAAAGAATTATTTGATACTTATCATTCTCGTGTTCCTTTTGTTAAACAATTAATGAGTTTAGCAATGAAAACAGCAAATGACAATGGCCAGGTGAGAACTATTCTTGGTCGTATATGTCATTTTGATTTGTGGGAACCAACAAGATGGGGAGTTCATAAACCTTTACCAAGAGAAGATGCAGTGAGAAAATACGGATCAAGTTTAAAAAGAGGTTTTATATACAAAGCATTAAATAAATTAATTCAGGGTAGTGCAGCTGATCAAACGAAAAAGGCAATGATAGAAGTTCATAAAGCAGGTATCATTCCTCATGTTCAAGTTCATGATGAGTTAAATGTTTCAATAACAGGTGATGCAATGCGTGATCAGATAAAAAGTATAATGGAAAATTGTGTAAAATTAGAAGTACCGAGTAAGGTAGATGCAAAGGAAGGAAAGTCATGGGGAGAGATAAAAAAATAAAATTATTTGCAACGATATGTCCTTTTTGTGAAGAAACAACTTTTCCTACAAAAACTGATATTGGAGATAATGTTTATAAATGCTCAGAATGTGGTGGTCTAATGGAACTCGAGGAGCAAGAAGATGAAAAGACAGTTGTTTTTGACCCTGAAATAGACTTAGACCCAACTATTCACTAATTTTTCTTGATTTTCCCATTTAATTGCTATAAAAACAGTCGAGAAAAATGAATTTTTTATTGGTGTTAGCTATTACTCTTCTTTGTTGGAAACCAATACTATTCATTATTATAGTAATAACTATTCTATTAGGAGGAATATGACAGACACGACTAAATATAAATCCGTTGCGGTAAAATTACCTGTGTGGAACAAATTACAATCGTTTGCACAGCAAGATTTACGATCGGTGGGTAAAGTTATAGAATGGCTTACTCATAAAGAAGATAAAACACGACAAAAAAGAAAAATTAAAAATGGAAGCACTCATGCCTGAAGATAAGATAGAGCAAAAAGAATATGAAATTGTTGTTAGGCAGGTAAATACAATTACCTATAAAGTTAGTGATTTTAGTGAATCTTTAGCTGCTCATCAAGTCCAGGAGATGGTTGATAATAGAAATTGGGATGAATTATTAAAATATTCCCCAAAAAGCCCTAAATTTAAGACAATTCCACCCTTTTCTTTACCAATTATAAAATGGGGTGTGAAAGAGGATGTTCTAAGATCTAATCCTTTCAAAAAACCTAAATCATCCTAAATACTTGCAATTTTATATAAAAAACTGTATTTTAGACACATCTGAAGATCCGCTAAAGCTTCAGATTTTACATCAATGGGATGAGATGTCAGACACCTTGACATTCTCCTTACCCTTTTCGGATAGGAAACGGTGTGACAGCCCGGAGAGACGGGCTTCCAGGGAGGTTTAACTTGGACGAAAAAATATTAAATACTAGAAAGACATTACTTGACATTATAGTTAAAGATAAAAAAATTATTAAAAGTAAAAAAGAAAAATTAAAAACTCTTAATACTTTTAAACGTATATGGTCATCAAATGATGATGAAAAAACGAGGAAAGAAACTTTTAAACTATTGGGGAAAAGTACTCTTGCTTTATCAAAATGACTTTGTATGAACAAATTGAATGGGTAAAGGATATTAATGATGTGCACCCCAGGCATCCTGAAAAAGGTACGCAAGCTCTAAAGCATGTTTTTTATAAAGATGGAACTGATCAAAAATATTCTTTTGAAGAATGGAATATTATTGTAGAAGAAGGCGAAAAAAAGTTTGAAGAAAAACAAAAATTAATTAATACATTAAAAAACTTAGGAGGAAATAATGAATAATGTAGTTGCACCTGCTTTATTAAAAGCATTACATAAAAAATATGACGCTGAACTGGAAGTCGCTTTTGCTGAATGTATAATTTACTTAGCTAACTCTTCAGGAATAGGTGAGCATTCTGAAATTGTAGTTGAAGTTGATAAAAAAATACAAGCTATGCATGATGCTATAGGTAAAAAAGAAATTTTAGATACATACTTTAAAACAAAAGAAAAGAATGACAAAAAACCAGCAAATTAGTTACGATATTTACCAACCATTTGGTCCTAGTGTAATGAAAGCATCTGTTCCACAGGTAGCTGTTGATCTTGTTAATAAAATTTCTGATGATATTTTAAAAGACAAAAAGAAAAGAGATGAACTTGATTGGCACGATAATTTAGCTGGAAATGTTAAATATGAAATTGCTTTACCTTTACATGAAATTCCTAGCATGGAGCAGCTTTTAAGTAGACTTGCAGGTGAATATATAAGTAAGACAATTAAAGATCAAATTGATTTAGAAAAAACTGATATGTCATATAGAGCATGGGTTGTTAGTCAATATGCAGGTGACTTTAATCCTGTTCACATACATGATGCTAATCTCTCTGGTGTTTGTTTTCTCAGGTTGCCTCCCGGCTATGAGGAAGAGTATCGACGTGAGGATCATCATCCAACTGTTGGTTGTTTGGAGTTCCTTGGGTCGATGCCGAATCATTTTGCTAATCATTCTTATTTAGTAAAACCACAGATAGGAGATCTTTATTTATTTCCAAGTCATCTAGCCCACCAAGTATATCCGTTTAGATCTAAAGGAGAGAGACGATCTATGTCTTTTAATATTCATTTAAAATCTAAGGAACCTGGTAAACCTGTTGGCAAGGGAGTTGATGTTTAGTGGCTCGAACAGGAAGACACGGCATTGGTAAAGGTAGAAGAAAAATTGGAAGTAGTAAACGAAAACGACGTTCTGCTAGATATAAAAACAAGAAAACAAGAAGAAAGAAAAGGAAATGAGTGAAATAGTTATATTAACATCCCTAGTAGTAATTATTGCTTTACTTGGATTTATAGCATTTATGATATTTGTTATAGGGCATAACCTAGATAAAAAAGACTAAGTTCTGTATTCTCTTTGACTAAATAAGTCAGGGTAATGCTCAAATAAGTAGTCAACTGTATCTTTTACTTTGTACGTGTAAAACGGATCTGCGGCAAACGGAGCAAGTGTCATAATTAATTGATCTATATTAACTTCGTTTACTAATGCTTGTTTTAGTCTTAGCTCTCTATATTCTGCAAACCGTGATACTTGTGATAATATACGTACATAGTCAGCAGTGCTTTCACATCGTCTTCCATATACTTTTAAGATAACCTCACTTTTAAGTGATTTAATGTGGGGCTCATTTCTATCTGTTTGAATAATGCCGTAGAAGTTATTGGCTTCTGTTGCAAATCTTGATCGTCCCCAGTCTGATTCCAACGCTGCTTGTGCCACACTTATGATAACGACAACTCGTTGTTGTGGAGGTAGATAAGCATTAATCTCAGCCGTACATTCAGCTATGCCAAGAACAAACTCTTCCTGGTTCCTGTATTCAAAATCAAATCCTTGAATAAAAGGAGAGCATAAAAGAAATAAAACGGCACAAATATCTTTAATCATGCACTACAGGCTACACATTCCTCTTCTAATGTGTCTAATGATGGTGGTTTTTCTGGAAACATATGTTTTTTTGGTTTTTGCAGCTTATTATTTAATTGCATCTCTAAATTAGCAATTATTTGTAGACTCTCTAATTGTTGTCTCTCTAGTTTTTGAATAGTTTCTTGGCAATTACAAGTGCCACAGCTGCAGTCAGTCATATCGTCTCCTTTATTAAGTGTGAAAAATATTCCACCTTACACCCTTCTTTCAAATGGGATCAAGTATTATTTTGATGACATTACGCTTATCATCCACTTTTTAAGATTGCTTCGCATCAAAAGTTCTGTCGTAAAGTTAGCATAAGCATTAACAAGGTTTTCTTCTAGCGCTCCTTCCAGGTGATACTGGTAATGACATAGATGAAAGAGCTCATGCACAACGAGATTAAGGGATACCTCATTGTGCATGTTCATAATGCTCTCATCCAAGTTAATTGTAAGGGGAGGCTTGGAATGAAATGATCCTTGTTGTTCTGCTATTTCGTATGACGCGTCGTGGCTTAACTGACGTAAATGGACTTTAAATGGTCCTATCTCAACGTATTGTGGTAGCTTTTCTTTCTTCACCAATTCTTTATTATATCATAACACTCCTCTAGGGAAGTCTTTTTTTGCTTGGTCCTGGAGTATTTGGTCTTGTCAGATGTAACCTGCTTCTTGTACCGCGGATCCTGGAGCTGCTTGGCAACGGGATTTGGTCGTTTTTTATAGACAATTTTAGACATATAGTTGTACAGAAATTATTTTATTTTTTCTTTTGTCATTTTTTTCTTAAAATGAGGTAACTCAGGTAACTTTTGTCTTAACATATTGAATTATATATATTTTATCGGTTACTTATTGGTTACTTCTTATGTTTTATACAAGTAACTAAAGTAACCACTTTACACTTTTACTACAAGCCCCGTACAAAAAATAATAGAAAATATAATATATTAATATATATTATATACAACTATATGCAGAATGGAATGTAGAATATGTCGAACGGAAAAGGAATGGGGAACCAGAAGAAGCTAACCCCAAAGCAGATTAAATTTGCCTTATTAATAGTTACTAAAGGAGACCGTATGACTGCGGCTGATTGTGCTATTGAGGCAGGGTATTCTGAAAAAGCTGCTAATCAAATTGCTTCTAATTTACAGA
>VTLG01007314.1_pt1 | contig 12973 bp, 15 predicted proteins | sample 4694571 | NCBI WGS metagenome assembly VTLG01 (sample SAMN12604809, study PRJNA352737) | marine metagenome | biome: ENVO:00000447; feature: ENVO:00000209|ENVO:00000569|ENVO:01000036; material: ENVO:00002151; isolation source: viral sequences binned using virsorter ... | reverse complement strand
ACGCTCCTGGTGATCCGAAGATACCTCTAGGGTCAGAACAGCCGAAGCTGTATCTTTCTCTAGCTTTGTATCTAACGTTTCCAGTATCGAAGTCGCCTTCCATTGCAGTTGTCAATGGTGCACGATTAAACATTTTCATACCATTAGGTACGTCTGTAATGATGTAGAATGCATCAGAATCAGTTAAGAAATTATTCACGTGATATCCTTGTGGAATCATTCCCATAGATTTGATTGCATTGATGTCATTATCAGCTGTTCCCACTCTACCTTGAGATTTCATCAATCTCTCAGCAGTAAATTGCAATTCAGAAGGGATGATCATTTTCATTCCTCTAGCTGCAATTTTAAGACCTCTTTCGTCTGTCATTTTAGCAATGTCTATTAAAGACTGCTCTAATGATGTTTCGTTAAGGTCAGAAGCTGTTGCAAGTGTGTTAGAAAACGTACCTGCAATTGTCGGGTGAGACGCGTTAATCAAGGAAACACCATCACCTGTTTTAAAGGTAGCGGTTGCAGGAAGACCATTGATTAATGGTTCTACTGCTTTCACTTGTTTCGCGTTACTCATCGATCTAGCCAAAGCTTTTGTGTATCTAGAAGCGATTCTATCGTAGAGGTTATCTTCGATAGCTTCTTCTGTGATAGCAAATGCTAAAGCTACAGTTTCATTAGTGTAACGTGCTGTAAAAGTTTCTTGAGCTTCGTCATAATTTATGCCTTGCCCTTCTGCTTTTACATCTGCGTTCGCGAATCCTGATAACATTACTTCCTCTTCGAAAGCTCTGTCAGAAGATTCTTGTGCGTAGATTTCGGCATGTTGATTTTCATACCGTTTGTACTCCAGCCCAAATAGTGCATTTAGGCCCGGTTCTAGTTCTTTAACTAGCTGTGCTCGTGATATTGCCATAGTCTATATGCTCCTATTATTGCGAGTCAATTATTTGGTTTAAGTTTTGAACAACTACTACAGAGCAATATGCTGCTGTCATGTCGCTGTTCGAAGGGTCTTCTACGACTCTTATAACTCTCCAAGAATTGGCTAGCGCTGCGATAGTGCCTTGAGTTAACGTAACATCTGATCTGCCATTGATGGTACTTCCTGAGGAAGTTCCAGTTCCTGCTGTGGATCCGATTGTCGCTACGACCGCTGCTGGCTTATTAGCGCCAAGAGCTGCATCGAAGTTCCCAATCCAAAGTCCAAGAGGGTCATCGCATACGAATGCTGTTATATCTTCACTATCTGCTGGAGTTATACCACCTGGGTAATAAGTGTTCCACGTAGGCTTCTTCGTTGAAGTAGCATTGTAGAATACACCATTTAAAGTCCCAAGAGTGTTAGTAGTGATATTAGCTGCACCTGTTACAATGTATCCACCTGTTAATTTAACGGCTTCTCCATTATAAATTGCAGTAGCATCACCGGCGTCAATAAAGTATTTAGACTGTCCTTGTGTAGCAACTTCATTACCCATTACTCCAGTAGGTTGTAGTCCAATACCTTGTGTGTTTGTATTAGCCATGTATATACTCCTTGTGTGTTTAATTATTCATTAAACACGGTTATTAAAAATCGATGATAGGCGTTGCGCCGTAGAAATAAAAATTACTTCTTTGTACCACCGAAGGTTACACGAGACTGCCTTTCAATATTGATTGGCATCCTCTTATCCTGCTCCTTCATAAGATCGTGATCTACTGCTTTGCTTCGGTCTGCATGACGTTGAGTCATATATTCCTGACGCTGCTTCGCAATCTCCTCGGGTACCTTCGCAAGTAGAAGGCCACCAACCCCAATTACCCCCTTGTATCGTCCTTCTTCAAGGACTGGATAGTCAGAAGAATTTTCGACTTCTTCGGCACGAACTAATTCATATCCTTCTCTTAAACGTCCGGATATATTTTTCGTATCTTGAAATCCCATTACTTCTGCTCTGATCCATCTGTACCTGAATCCATCAGGCGCAGGAGGTGCATCTAGAGAAGATGGAGGAACCCACACTTTTGGTCTTTCAGATTTTGACCGTGTTTGGCTCGCACGAGGTGTTTTATTGTCGTCTTTGTTCATATTACGCTCCCTTCGTGTTTTTTAGTTGTTTTGCGTATTCTTCGAGTGGCACTCCTAATTTTTTAGCTATTGCTACTTGTGAGGAAGTGAGTCTCACAGTTTTGCGACCTGGTTTTACGCTTCTTGAAGCAGAAGCCACTGTCTGAACAGGGACGGTCGTTTGCTTATTCTCATTAGTACCAAATTTATGCGGGAAGTCAACACGAATTCTTTTATCTATCTCCGCATAATATTCATCTGATTTAGGGTCATAACCTTCTTTTTCCACTAAATCCTTATGAATTTCAAACGCTGTAAATGTCATAGCTCGATCTTGACCGAACCATGTGTTTTTTCCAGCCCAAGCTTCAGCTTGAGGATCTCCAGTTCCAGCCTGAGAAGGAGCCTGTTGGGGCTCTTTTACATCAGCCGGCTTGGCTGGTGTTTCTTCTTCTCTTAAAGTTTTACTGTGTTCTAATTTAGCATTATCAAATGCTAATTTAGCAATCCTTTTATTTGCGTCAACTTGTGCTTTAGCATCATTAGATTCAATAGCGCTGGCCAGTTCTCTTTGGGCCGCATCCATTCCTTCTTTAATGCTAGACTCAAACCTTTTCATATAGTCCGAATCAGTTTTTTCAAATCGTTTCGCTAATGTTTTACGATCTTCTTCAACTGATTTAGCATATTCGGTTGCTGCGTCGCGCTGTCTTTCAGCTTCTCGCATTTTCCGAGTTAGCTTAGCTATTCTGGATTGAACACCCTTACTATACTCTTCAAGTTTAGAGTCATCTTGTTTTTGTTCTTTCTTAATCTCTTTAACGGTTTCTGTCGGTTCTTCTTTTACTTCTTCTTGTTTCGTCTCTACTGGTTCTTTCTCCGGCTCTGTAGGGGCTTCAGTTTCTACAACAGACTCATCTTTGGGTTCTGCTATATCTACTTCAGCGCCTGCACCAGACGTATCGATATCTACCGATTTTTCTGATGGCTTTTTTTCTTCTTCAGGCATAGTGCTCCTTTTCTATGTTAAAATTCATGCAAGAGATCCTCTGGACTCTTGATGGTCGCTAAAATCTCATCGTCATTTAGCAAACGGATTTCCCCACCTTCAATTTTTATTCTGGATCCAGCATACCGGGCAAACATTACCCAGTCCCCCTTCTTGCACCACGGACCTTCAGGATAACGTTCCTTGTCCAAGTAGCATTGTGGACCCATTGCCAAAACTAGACCGCATTGAGAGGCTACCTGTTGTTTTTCTAATGTAGCTTCTGCTAATACGATTCCACCTTTGGTTTTATCTTTCATCTTGAAAGGTAAAACTAAAAGTCTCCAACCCGTAGGTTTTGGTAGATTTTCGTCTTGACGCTTATACTTTTCTTCTAATGCTGGTTTATGTTTGGGGAGGTTTTGGTTTGATGTCGATGACTGTTCCTTCATTTTTTTGCTCCTTGTTATCCAGCAGGTTAGAGAGTTCCTGTCTTGTTGCCTCTAAGGCGTTAATCTGTCCTATTATATAGTTGTATTTTTCCATATTGTCAATACCACCGGACGTAACAGATAAAGACAACGTATTAAGACGTTGTGTGATGAAACGATTTAATTTTACAATAATGCTTTCTAAGTCCATTAATTCTTTCTTATGGTTTTATTTTATCTCCGTAAAAGGTTTCTAAACTCTTATTATTAACTTTAACATCCCCTAGTTTACTATTCATATAACTACCCTTATAAGGAGTATTAACCCCTTTAGGTGTCATTAATTTAGATGTCCACCCTTGTTTGTTGTTTTTAAATTGGGTTTTAATTCTTGTAGCCATTAGCCTTTACGGGCCATTTTCTTAAAGGTCTTAGCTAAATTGTAACGTTTCGTTCCTGGACGACATGTTGGTCCTCCAAACTTCTTGCCTGTACAAACTCCTTTTGTACCTCTACGCTTAATAGAAGCCGTTGCTTTTTGAATCCATTTACCATCTTTAGCTGCGATTCTTCCGCCTTCAGCTTTTTTAGTTCTTTTCTTATTTGCCTTTTTAAATGCTTGAGCGCTTCTCCAATTTCGTAAATGCGTTAGAGGGGATGTGATAGTTTTAACTACTTTACCGCCGGTCTTATAACCTTTATTTAATTCTGAATGAACTCTAGCTATTTCAGCTCTACGATTTCGATTAGATTTTTCAGCTTCAACACGACCTAATTCTTCTAATAGGTTGGTACGTCCACCATCTTTATAACCTTTATTTAATTCTGAATGAACTCTTCTTATTTCAGCTCTACGATTTCTATTGGAATGTTCACCTTCAACACGGCCTAATTCTTCTAATAGGTCAGTCCGGCCCCCATCTCTAAACTTAACTCTTCCATGTTTTTTTTCTACCTCACGAATATCTTTACCAGTATCCGTTCTTATCTTATTCATCTTCTCTTTATGAACAGGATTTTTAGGATCATATCCTTTAACTTTTGTAGTAGATTCTTTTAATTTTTTAATGAGGGGACTAGATACTGCTTTCCCTGATTTAACAGAAGAAATCGTTTTAGCTTTTTTACCTAAAAGTCCTAAACCTCTTAATGCAATTCCAAATTTTGACATAGATTACCTATTAATTTTTTGATTAGGACGTTTGCCCCATTTGCCATAAGATTCGTCTCTACGATCTTTCATAGATTGTTTCTTAGTAGATTCTTTTCCAGTTCTCATACCAAGAGATTCATCCTCACGGTCTTTGTAGCCTTGTTTTTTAACCTTGCCACCTTTTTTCTTACCCGTTGAGTATGGGAATCTTACATTACTTCTTACGCCGTTTTGTCTCATAATGTTTCCTTTGTATTATAGTTAAACAATAATGGCAACTTATTTTTTAGCCTTAGGTCCGCCATTTCTAAAGACCTGAGTCCCCTTAATTCCAAAAATGCTGGCTACTACTGTAATCCAGAGCGTTTGGAACCATACCGGTAAATTACCAAAATGATGAAAGAATAAGTTAACTTTCTCCATTGTTGCGTCATCCCCAGCGAATACTGCCCAAGCGAGCACAATGATCGGGGCCGAAAGTATGACCAAGACGAATTCGTCTTTATAGTCGTTCTGTCGCGCTTCTAACAATTTGCCCTGGTAAGCTTCCTCACCGCGAGCTTGTCGCTCAGCATGTAATAATTGTGCGTCAGACATTGCTGCCTTCGCACGTTGTTTATTTGCGTATACTTTGGCACCTGTTTGTAGTGCCATCTTTGCTAATCCAAACCACATAATCTATCCTTCAGAAAGTAGGACTTACGCGCAACGCGCGCAATTTTAGTACCACTTAACTTCTGATTTTTTATCTTTTAACATTCTACGTTGACCGCCAACTTTATTCTTAGTTGGAATCTCCTCAGGGATTTTAATCTCAACGCCGCCTTTTAACAGGCCATCCTTATTCAGGAACTGCTTGTGATTAACTCCTTTGTAGAAAGGTTCTTTGTCTTTTGCCATAGTGCCTCCTTAGCTCTTAGGTCCTTTTAAAGTTTTAACATCTTTACGTTTCATTTTGTCTGAAGTCAACTTCGTATCAGCAGATAAATAAGCTTTATCCATCGTCGTGTCAGCTCTTAGTTCAGCCAGTTCTTCATTCTGTTCTAATTTGTCATCTGCAATGTCTTTAGCTTGAACTAACTTAGCCTGGTCAATATTGACTCTAGCTTCATCATACTCTTTTTTACGCTGTTGGTCCATAGCTCTTAAATCTATTTCTCTAGATTTTAATTTAAGCAATGGATCATGATCAAATTGAGACGTAATTGCTTTTTCTTCCTTCATAAACTCTTCTGTCATCTCTGCAATCAATACAGCTTTTCTAGCTTCAAGCGTTTGTTGAATCTGTTGAAGTTGCTGAGCCGCTTGTGGATTAACAGGGGCTATTTGCTGTAATTGTTGAATCATCATAATTTCTTGACTGAATTCTAATTGAATCTGTTCTTGAGCCATTAAACTAATATGCTCTAATATATTCTTCTGTAAAGCTCCCATAATCGGAGGATTGTTTCTCACCAGATTAGTTGCCATAAAATTTAAGTGCGCTGTAATGTGAGCTCTATGATCTTGACCTGGAAAAGCTTGAAAAGGTTTTCCGGCTAAGGCATCAATGTTTTCTAACGATGGATCCTTCGGTGCATTCGGTGGAGGCGGAGGTAATACTTGATCAATATTCTTCACCCCTAAGGCTTCATACATTTTTCTATATGAGGCATAAAGATTATGCATTCTCGGATTAGACATCGCGAGTTGTAATTCTGTTTGAGCTAAAGTGATTCGTTGAGTCATGGAAAAGATATTAGGATCCGCCACCGGTAAGATATCGATTCGGTCATCAAAATCCATTTGCTTAATCGTTCGTGCACCACCGACCACATCATAAGGATATTCAGGGGGTAAATACGTTGAAATAATTTTAGCGAGTAATTTAAATTCTTCCTTCATCGAGAAATAAAGTCTTTTGTGAATAGCGGACATCACTTTAGATCCTCTTTCAAGAAGAGCCATGGTTGTTCCCACCGCGGCTTGTTGTGAGCCTTCCCCAATTTGTAATTCTGATATGGCAGCAAATCGTTGACCGGCTTGCACCACAATTCCCATCAACTGTAATAACGTTGCTGAAGGTTCTTTATAAGGTAAAGGATAGAAAGCATCTTTTAATGATCCACCCGGTGCGTCTACATCTTTAAACTCTCCCGGTTGAATGGGAGAAGCTTCATCTTTAACTCTAACCCCACGTTGCTTAAAGCCCGCAGGTAAATTACTTAAAGTCCCAGCATCTAGTAATTGGCGGAGAGCCACCGTTGCGGTACGACTCAATCCGCCAATCATGTGTATGAGTCCAAAGCCATAGAATCCTAGTCCAGGCAGAAATTTAAAATGGACAAAGTATTGGATTCTTTGTTTCTTTGGGTCATTGGGCGCAAAGTTCCTTCTTATCGAAAGAACCTTAGTGCTGCTTTCATCGATTGTAACGATATACGGCAGCTTGATACCAGTCGGTTCCCCGTCTGGACCAATATCTTCGAAGCCTTCTAGATCTAAATCTACATGGCATTCTAATAAGGTATAAAGGTTTGGATTACGTCCTGTTCGTTTAGTCCCTTCTAACTCTCTTTCTTTTTCTTTTAATTCGTCTTGCATCAAGACTCCTGGTTTCGACAATTCAATGTCTCGGTAAAAGCCTGATACTTGTTGTTTTCTAACTTCGTTTTCTGGAACTTTAATAACATGCGTAATGGATTCTGCATCGGCTAAAGAAGTAGCCGTATAAGGAACCACCACATCATCAGCGGGAACAAATTTAGAAACTCCCCGTTGTAAGAGATCATCGTAATAAACTTTTTTAAAGGTTGATCCTGCTAACGGTAAATGGAATAACATCGAATCAAATTCCGGTTCGTATTCTTTCATACGATCCATAATTTGATAATTCATAAAATCTTTAACTCTTTCCGCTTGTTGAACTTTACCTGGGTTCTGAGCTCCTAAAATCTGAGTTCTAACGGGACCATCAGCCGGCATGAGTTCTTTATAAGCGGTTGCTTGAAATTGAGTAACAGCTTCGGCAAGGACAGGATGCGTTGCTCCCGATGCCCCTTGAAAAGGTTCGGTTCTATTTTCGTATTTGAATCCTAATAAATCTAAACCTTGAGTATAAGTTCTTTCCCACTCTTTTCTAGAACTTCTATTATCTTGGTATTGAAATCTTAATTCACTTCCAATCGGATCTAAAACATCATCCGGTAAAAGATCAGCTAAGTTATCAAAATGATTTTCGGTTCCTGGAATTTTTAAATTAGTGCTCGGATCAAAATCAACGGTTGCCCCACCATCGTCTTCAGGTGTGACTTCGATTGGTCCTTTTTGGATTGCTTCCAAATCAACATTAACATCCACCATCTCTCCTGCGCCTGGAGTAGGGAGTTTAGTATTTGGGAGTCCTTTTTCTATATCTGCCATATATTACTCCGTAAGTTTTTTAACACGATTAAACCTATAAGACAAGCCTCCTCCGTGGGGCATGGGCCCTGATTCAGGGGGCACGGCTCCCGGACGACGGATATTAGCTATTCCACCACCAGCGGCCATAAAGTCTTCATTGAAATCAATTTCTTGCGCTGCTTCTCTCATTTCCGGAGTGATACTTTCTCTTCTAGCTTTATCTTCTTTTAACACATTATAAGCTTCTTTCCCTAATCCTAAAGCTGTGATTCCTAATCCAACCGGTCCCATAAAGCGCGTCCCAAATTTACCTAAAGTTAATAGTTTTTGTAATTTAGGGTTTTTAGTAATTTTACTTACATTTTCTTTAAAAAGAGAAGGAAATGATAATTCTAAACCAACCAGAGGGTCAACTACAGCATCGGCAATGTTTTTACCCTCTCCTACATTACTTGCCACTTCTGCCACGGCAAGACCCGCCCCTGATGCAGGCGTTCCTAAAGTTCTAAACAATTTTCCTAATGTGCCAGGTTGTTTTCCTTCAATGGGCATATTCTGACTTTTAAGAAAACCAAAAATAGTTTTTCCTCTTTTATCGCCCGGATTTTTCTTATACGTATTTTTAAGCACTTCCATTTGTCCTCCTACTTTGCCAAAAGCAGGAAAAATATTTTTAGCCATTAAAGATTCCGGATTTTTAGCGCGAATAGGGATTTGATGTTCTGCTTGCACAAATTCTCTTTTTTTAGCCAGGTCTCTAATTTTATCTATAAATTCTTTTTTAGATAAATCTTTATAACGATCAAACTTCAATGCCCCATCATTTTTAAGTGCGGTTACATCTAATCTCATCGCATCTTGAAATCTTTTATTTTTCCAAATGGCTTCATCACTCATAGCTAAGACATCATCGTTCATTAATTTAATGTCTCTTAATTTTTTATCCATTTCTTTTAAAATCGTAGGTCCATCACTACGGCCTTTAACTTCTTTTCTTAAATCGTCCATAATTTTAAGTCTTCTTTTTTTAACGTTTTTAGCCCCTGTTTCAGGACCAGCAATATTAGTTTTGCCTCTTAGAGAGGGTTTATATTGATTTAAAATATTTTTAATGGTTTTTCTATCTTTACCAAATTTTTCAGCAGCCGCTTTAATACTGCCTTCAGGTCTTTTAACTTCATCTACCACTTTTTTAACGTATTTAGGATCATTAGCTAGTTTATATGGTTTAAATCTTTCACTTGAAATTTTACCGTATTTTTTTTCGTACTCTCTGATCAAATAACTATCGGACCTAAGATCCGCCTCATAACCTAACGCTTTACCAATTTGTTTTAAAGTTTGATTAGTTGTTTTAATAAGTCTATCCAATTCTTTTAAAAGTTGGGGAGTAATAACAATAGGATTACCAGAACCGATTCGGCCACCCTTAGCGTAACCGGGACGAGTTAACCACGCCATCATCTGGTCGTAATGCTTTACTTTCATTATTCTCCTAATAAACGAGCAACGCCACCGGATGCTTTTTTAATATAAATTTCATCAGCAATCTTTTTAAGTTCCAAGTGATCGGCATCATCTATTTTTTCTATAATCTCGGAGACATCCATACCCCCATCCGGCTCTCCCTGCATGTAAGCTGTGGATTCGGTATATTCATCAGATCCTCTAATGCCTTTTTGAGTTTCTAAACCTTCATCAACAATGTCATCACCTTTCTTAATCTCAAATCCAATTTCTCGGTCCACATAATCATCAACGAGCACATCATCGTTCACGGGATCATTCCAAGAACCCGTTTTCGTTTGTTGTTTTTGAACGCTGGTATTACCTAGGCCATCTTCAATCACCTCTACCCCTTTATAGGTATATTTTTTAGCCGTCGGGTTTCTTTTATAGATACCTTCTATCAGTTCCATCACCCCTTTGTTTTTAACGACTTCAATTAAATTGTAAGCATAATCTGGAATACCTCCGGCTGTTCGTTTAATCGTTTCAATTCCAGCTTCGACTGCTGGAGCTGCTGTTTTCGCCGCTTTAAAATATTTACCGAGGAAAGGAAGGGCTCCTAAACCTCCTAAAAGTTTTAAAAAGCCTCTTCTACTCATTCCCCCTTTTTCAAAAGCTTTTCTAAACTGTCCGCCATAATGTTGCATTTGCTGCATAAACGGATTTTGCTGTAATCGTTGATTCATCATGTCTTGTTGGTTTTGTAAAAAACCAGCCCCAGATATGCCTGCTGGTTGAGGTGCCGGAGCAGGCATTTGAGGTCCTTGCATGCCTGGAGTGATGGCAGGTAAACCTGCTTTTCCTCCGCCTGCATATGGGATTCTGTCGTCATAAAAATCAGCTGCGTAAGTCGGTTCCCCAACTAAGGGCGCAATTCCGCCAGAAGCGAAACCAGAAGGGTCCCAATCGCCTTCATCTCTAAAATCTTCGACTGTTTTTTTCGTTTTTTCCTTAAATCTCTTAATTGCGGCGTCATTTTCGGCTTTTTTCTGTTTTTTCCAAATTTCCACGTCAATTTCTGGTTTTTTATCCCCTTTTTTTGTTAATTCAGCTAATCCTTTTCCCCCTTCAATGACTTTTGGCTTAAATCCTTGAAATGGCTCTTTTTTTGGAGTGGTAACACCCTTGGTTCGGTTAAAAAATTGAACCGCTTCGTTTTGAATGTTCATCCATTCTTTCGGAGTCATAGGTTCACGGCCATTGAGGTTAACAAATTGCTTAAATAGCCTGTTTAAAATTTTTTGAAACGCTGATACTGCCATATCTTAATAATATTCTCTTTTTCTGGGCGGTAATTTTGACTCAATGTAATCTTCAGGGTGCTTGATTAAGCCTCCCTGTCTAAAACGCATAACCGCTTGTGTCATGGAATCGACTAAGTCGTCATGATCGCCATGCGGAAACGCGGCGCACTCTTCGATTACTTCTTCTGCAAATTTCTGATCCGGCGCCCAAATCATACCAGACTCGAAAAGCGGTGCGACTGCATTTATTCTAACATGCTTATCATTTCCTTTGCTTGGTGTAAAGTTAATAACGGGAATATCCATTTGTCTGAGCTCATAGGTTAGGGGTAGACCTGAGGCTTTAGCCTCCACAATGACGGATTCCGGCTGCCAGTACTTATATTGCTGTAAAGCTCTTCGTCTAAGCTCTGGAAATTCGTACCGACCTTTTACGGCGTCTAATAAAATCAAATTAGCCCCTGAATCTTCGTCGGGAAAGAAAACTCCCCACGTTGTAATGGCGCTATAGTCGGCTGTTTCCTTCTTTAAAAAAGCGGTATCGTAAGATTGAATGACGTGTTCGAGAGGGGGAATGGTTTCTTTATCGTAAAGTCTCCACCATTCGCGTTTAATAATGGCTCCTTCATCGGAGGTTGGATTTTGCATCCATTGCGCGTTCCATTTTTTAGTAGGAAGTGTTGCTTTAACCTTTTCAAGTTCTTCCCTGTTCCAATACTCGGGCCACACTGGTCCGTGGTCCATGAGTGCCGGAAATTCGACCACGGACCATTGATCACCTTTCACTTCTTTTTGATTTTTTAACAACATCGCTGTCAAATCTTTGGTTGACCATCGGGTCATAACCAACACAATGGAGGCTCCCGGCTGTAAACGTTGTCTTGGTCCTGAAGTATACCATTCATAAGCAGCTTCTAAAGCCGTTTCAGACATCGCATCTTGTTCAGAATGCGGGTCATCAATAATTAATAGGTCAGCACCTCGTCCGGTAATCGCTCCTCCAACACCAGCAGCGAAATATTCACCACCTTGGGCGGTTTCCCAACGACCGGCTGCTTTACTATCTTCTTGTAAACTAGTTTTAAAAATTTTTGCATACTCTTCACTATCGATTAAGTGCTTGGCCTTACGACCAAACTTAATGGCAAGTTCTCCAGTGTGTGTTGCTTGAATGATCTTTAATTTTGGATTACGGCCCACCATCCATGCCGGCAACAAATAAGACGCAAATTCTGATTTAGTATGCCTAGGGGGCATGTTCACAATCAGGCGTTTTATTTCACCTCGGGATAGTTGATTAAATTTTTCTGCAATATGTCTATGATGGGACCCTTCTATAAATTCCGGCCACACGCATTTAACAAAAGATAAAAAATCGTTCTTCGCTCTATTCTGTATCTTCTTTTCCGCATGCAAAACTTGTAATTGCTTAAAGGTCTTTCTTACATCGGCTGGCAGTTTACTGATATCAATATCTAAATTCATAAAAAATTTTATAAAATTTTTTGCACCTTCTTCAAGTGTTCAAAACGTTTTTACCAGCTATGTCTCTCTGAATCAAGCAATAAAGGGAAAAGCAGTGGGACCCCTTTTTAAATTTAGGGGGTGTGGGGGTGGTCATCAAATCTGATTCGTGGTCCGGAATGGGACCTACTTGAGGGGGTGACCCCGGCCCACGGCCGTGAGGCCGTGGGCCAAGCGCCGCGGCGCGCCGAAGGCGCGACGCGACCTTTAGTTTATGGACGAACTAAGTTCTCATCATTGTATTGTGCTTCTGTGATTTGTATCTCTTGCTTGTTTAATTGATTAGCAAAGTAATATCTATCACCGTCCGCTCTTCGCCAATCTCTATACTTATACCAAGCATTTTCTTCTGTTAATCTTATTGGCTCATGTATTCTGCCGAAGTGAGTGACAGCCTGCTCACCGAACTTATTAAACCAATCTCTTTCGCAAGCCATTGAGCATGCATTGCCATCAAGATAATAGAAGCTGCTTCTTCTTCTAGTCTGATAATACTTGGCGCCTTTAGGACCGCGTATGCGGTCCTTAGTTCTATAAGTATGACACTTAGGACCTTGGCAATATTCCATTAGTTTATCCTTTTCATTTCTTCTTGATTTAATCCGACAGAAATATGAATAGGCGAAAGTTTATTACTCGCATATCTATAATTACTTCTGTCCCTATCATAATAAAGAATATAAGTTGAATTGA
>VTLG01003082.1_pt1 | contig 12974 bp, 16 predicted proteins | sample 4694571 | NCBI WGS metagenome assembly VTLG01 (sample SAMN12604809, study PRJNA352737) | marine metagenome | biome: ENVO:00000447; feature: ENVO:00000209|ENVO:00000569|ENVO:01000036; material: ENVO:00002151; isolation source: viral sequences binned using virsorter ... | reverse complement strand
AATTACTATCATTAAAGTTATTACTATTTCCACTGCTATCTGCACCTAAACTACCAGCATTACTAAAGTTTAGATAGAATCCACCAGTACCATAATTTCCAGTCAATGTTTTATAATCTATAGGATGCCATTCATTCCCATTCAATACCTCACCAAAGTATGAGGCATCATAAGCATACCCATCTAAACAATGAATCTCTGCTAACCACCCATCTAATGAGTTACCAGCACAAATATAAGATCCAAGATAGAGAGTTTGATTACTATTAAAGAAATACATACTCTCATTCTGACCTATGGTATCATATTCATCCCACCAAGTCGCAGATGTTTGTGGAGAAGTATTACCTCCATATCTACAACCATTAACCCACAGTTTTAGTCTATCAACCTCATTCGCTTCCCCAGTATCACACTGCCAAACCATGTGATACCAATTATTTTTATCTAAGAACAGTCCTGCAGTTTCTCTCCACTGATTGGTATTATGTGCCCAATCTACCTTACCACCACCAGTAAGTCTTACTCTTAGTGGTTGTTCACTACCTTCATTACAGAAGAAAGTTTGATTATCTTGTGCATAATCAGGACCAGCACATGACTTCCACCACATAGACATGGTGAATTTCTTTTGATTTCCTGAATCCTGTAGTTTAGAAAGACAGGGATTATCTCCTCTCTTAAATCTTAGAGAATTAGTAACCTTATACTCAGGATATTCATAAGGAGTACTAGATGAAGAAGCAACAGGTTGCTCTCCAAATCCAAATGCCTGTTGTATTCCGAATACGGTTGGTGTCATGATTAAACCTCCTTAGAATCCAATACTACCGTACCTATACCCATTGTTTTTCGTTGCTAAAACAGTATAATTTCCTGGAGTTCCCGTTCCACCCCCATTATAATGAACTGCTATAGTAACAACATCCACATCATTAGCATTATTAGTAAGGGTAATCGTAGAAGCACTAGCAACTCTTGCGGAAGTAGAGAATCCAGATACGCCCAAAGGATTCAACGTCACACTCGTTCCAATACCTACACTATCAGTCGTATTTCCCGTTCCCGTAGCATTTTGAGTAAAGAGAATAGTATATGTACTAATCTGATTCTTAGTTACAGGGAAATTCTTCAGTGATACAATTCCAACTTCTCCATTGGAACAAGCATAACTAAACACACTAGCAGATGCAGCATCACACTCTACAATAACTCTACCACCAGGACTGAGAGCAGGTGAAGTAGCAGCAACAGCAACAGTTTCAGTTGCACTCTCTATGTCTATTGCTTCACTAAATGTAGTAAAACCTAATGTAGCATTTGTAGCGCCCAGAACAGCAACTGTTCCAGCAGCAGATACATTTACATTTGCTAGATTACTTTGACCTGTAACAGTAGCAATACCACCTATCACCTGCAATCCCGCTCTTGCAGTAATAAGTCCAACTGAATCTATATTCGTTACGTCATCATATGTTAATGTACCAGCAATAGTAACATTACCTGCAAAAGATGCAGCAGCAGATACATTTATATTTGCTAAGTTTGATTGTCCTGCGACTGTTGTAATACCACCTGTTACATTCAATCCTTCGGCAATATTTACATCATCAAGACTAGATCTTCCATCAACATCGAAGTTACTAGCAGCAGTGACATTGCTATTAAAAGTAGCAGCAAATCCTGTGATATTCTCTGCTGTAATAGAAGCAGCAGTGGGTGAAAGAGTAACGCCACCCCCAACAAGTCCTGATAATGTAGTAGCTCTGGTAATTGCCATTATCTTGAATTACTTTTTGTTAGTTATTTATCCAGGGAAGATTATGTGCTTGGTGGAGTAGATTCCCATTCAGTTTGAGTTCCATTGAAATCAGACCAGTAAGTATTGCCCCAATAACCAATAAGACCTCTACTAGTGCTGCCATACGAACCACTTGTACTCGCTTCTCCATAGAAGGTACACCATGAATCATTTGCATTAGCAGCAATAGTAGAACCACCACTGTGACTTAAACTATTTCTTAAAGTCCATGAACTACCATCCCAACTATGATTTACATAACGAACTTTACCGTCACCATCTCTACCAAATCTCCAATGATTCCAAGAGTCTTCTAATAGTGGAGTGTCAGTAGACCATGTGGTCTGTTCAGATGCTCTAGAACTATAACCATTATTAGTAGGCCAATCATATCTTTGAAATTTATTTGCCCCTACTTCATAATAGTCTGTAAAGAAACATGCATAATTTTGACCTTGCGTGTTTGCATAATATAACATTCTCATACTTGTACCCGTGGTAGGCATCACAAAACCACCAACCAAACGACTGTTCTGCAGTAAAAAACTTTCACCAAAACTGGTTGATAGATTGGAGCTGCTAGAAGTATTTAATCTGGCAGCTCCCATACCAGGAGGCATATTAGCTGTAGCTTTCATAGCAGTAGTATTACCAGGATTTATTATATGAAAATCTGGCCAACTACCTTTCTCATCTTCTACAACATCACTACCGTTTTCTTTTCCAGGTCTGAAGAAATAACTAGATCCTGATTTACCTGCATCACCTAAGACAGCAGGAATTTCACTACTTGCTCTCCTCTTTCTTTCTAAAGAGGTTGCCCAAACGGTTACTCCACTAGTTCTCGTAAGTATAGGTGACATTTAGAAGAATCCTCCAGAAACACAACCAAGAACTTCATAACTAGCAGTACTAGCAGCACTTCCTATTGTGTTTATTCCTATAAAGTTATAGATTGTATAACCATTTGTAGTCGTTACACCACTGGTTGCTTCATTCCTTGAACCACCAGAGAATTTGATTGAACGATCCACACCATTGATATTCAAATATGGGTGAACACTACGTCCTGTACCTGTTGTTCTAAGTATAGCAGATACTACAATTGATTGATTATCAAAGGTACTATCTGTTGGTACTCCTGTTAGTTTAATAACTGCATCACCATTAGGAGCATCAAAGTATAATACATTACCTGATCCGCCACCATTATATGTACAGATACCTACACTACCTGCTGCTGACACACGAATCATTTGTTCAGCAACACTTGCAACCCTTAGTTGTCTAGAATCAAGGGCAGATGTAACCGTAACATAAGTTCCTGCAAATGCTGCATCATCATTAACTTTCAGTTGTCCTGTAAGAGTAGTAATACCTGAAAGAACTTGAAGACCATTTCTCGCAGTAATAAGTCCAACTGAATCTATATTCGTTACGTCATCGTATGTTAATGTGCCACCAACAGTTACATTTCCACTAAATGTAGCAGCAACCCCTGATATATTTCCACTAAACTGTGCAGCAGTTGCTATTCCTGTTAAATTGAGATTATATCCTGTAATTCCTACTCCCATACTACCCATAAGATGAGTAGATAAACCAGCAGAATATGCTTCTGTAGCAAAATCTGCTTCTACACAGTCAGAAGCAATTCCAGCAGTAGTTGCATATGCAACATTTAAAGTATTGGTGGTTGCCGCTAAAGTACCTGTAACAGTTAGATCACCATTAATGGTTCCTCCAGTTGTAGGAACTGCATCTGGGACATTATAATTATCAGCAATAACAAATTGAACTACATCATTCTGATTTGCTGCTTCAATTAATACTACTGACGTACCATTTGTAGCAGTAAAGTCTCTATCTAATGCTAACTTTACACCGTTTCTATAAACATCAATCTGATTAATTGCATACCCACCCTCAATTGTAAAAGTACCTTGAGTAGCATCAGTTACAATGACATTGTATCGCCTATTATTCATAGTCCCTAACGGACCTTGTTCGTTACCTAGGTATCCCATGCCAGTTGATTTTTTATTTATTTATACGAATGAGAGTGAGATTATAATGAGGATCTTGAGCAAATGCATGATGAGCTCGTATACCATCTTGCAAAACATAATAAAATGACACTTCATGCCAACATCCTTCTGGCATGGTCTTTCTCCAAGAAACTATATCACACCCTTTATATAGTAATGCATCACCTCTAGTCAGTTTCACAGAACGCTTGAGTCCTCTTGGATTCTCCATCCATATAGGCCAAGACTTATTAGAACTAGTATTTATTAAAATAGTTAGAGTAATCTCACATCCACCATCTTTCTTAACACCCTTACGATCATCACCACCAAAATAAAACATCTCAGCATAATAAGAAGGATATACACTCCTTCCTATTATATTCTCTATCTTTCTCCCAAGAGAACGATGAAGATATCTATATATCGGATGATCATATCGACAGAAAGAATCAGGAGTCTCTAAAATAGAAGGTTTTAGAATAGAAAACTCTGGATTATTTTGTTTAGGTCTATACCACAAAGATCCACGAAATTGACCAGGAATTTCAGTGGAATACTTATCTGGATCTAAAAGATTTTTTATACAAATATATCCTTGCCTCTCAAATTCTTCATTATTAGTCCATGATGTAGTTTGTTTCATATATCAAGATTGAGGATGATCTGTTCCGTAATCTTCCCAAGGTGGATGTGAAGTTATACCTGCAAATTCTCCTGTACTAGGAAAACTAGTTGCTGCAGTGTTGAGGAATGTATCAACATTAAGGAATGTGCCAGCAGTAGTTCCAATACCTACAGATAAATTTGTGTAAAAAGATCCACCAATCATTACCTGAGTATCATCAATTTTAGCATTTTGTAGCAACGTTGTCATATCTGATATATCAGTACTCGTATAAGAATACGCACCAAATACATTTGCAATATAATTCTTCAAGTCTCCAATACTATAAGTGATTGCGGTAGATTTTGCCAAATAATTTAGAAACTTAGCATAATGATGTGCAAGAGCAGGTTTTGTAAGAGTATGATCTTCAAGTCTTGTAGATAAAGCACTACTCAAGAAATTAGAAACAAAACTATCAAAATCAACATTATTTGAGAGTATATTTATTACATTAAATTTGATCCCATCCCATTGCAACTCTTGAGTTGCTGCATTATAAGAAGGTTGAGTAATTGAAGTAAAACCTAAAGAAGATAACTCTGAAGTGGTTTTCTCTTGAAGTGCAGTAACAGAAAATCCACTATCCAGAATAACTCTTTCTGGTAAATTTGTAGGATATTCTCCTTTGAAAGAATATAGAGTCATTACTATCTTGGTTTATATTTATTTATGCCATTGCAGGGTGTGCGGGAGGATGAGTCACAAACCACCCCGTAATAATACCCTTGCATTTAGTGTCATGAACAGACCCAACATGAGCAAATTCATGTCCTGCTGGCCAAATAGCAGTTAATCCTTTTTTGCAAGGAAGTGTGATTTCTTGCTTAGTAAAATGTGTTCCGCCTTTATTATCCGCTTCTTTTAAATCATTTAAGTACATCATAAACACAAGTTCTCTCTGTTGACCAGTAAATTCTCCTAATGTTGTATAATTTCTTTCAGAATGTTGATTTTTAAACCCACCACCAGGAAAATAATGTTGATATTGAATGGTAGAATGTTCAAGCATTATGTGTTTTCCATTATACATGGGATTATATACATGATACTCCATCAAACAATGCTTTAACCAAGTTTCTAAATTTATAGTACCTAAAAAGAAACTATCTTGATTACCATTTTCATCTACAACAGGTCTATCAATTTTAAAATCACCAGTATGCATAGAAACATCTTGCGAATCCTTTACATCAGGATGAACCCCATGCTCTCCCTTTGACATACAATGTCCAGCACAAGCTTCATCCGCTTCAGCTTTTCTATGCAATTCATCCCATAACATATCACACAAATCTAAATCAGGAAATTGCCATGCTAACATCCATGGAAATACCTTCTCCATATCCTTATTCTTTACTGTGGGAATAAATTCAACAGCATTTATCCTATACAGACTCGTACTGAATCCACCGTAAGTTGGATACTTTAGATCTTTAAACTTTTTCATAACGATATTATATCACTAGTTCACTAGACGCATACACACATTAACTTTGATCTTAGTATATTGAATACTCGCTGCATTAGTAACAGTCTGATTATTAGAATTGTACGTAACAGTGAGGTTTGATGTATTAATTGGAGTTGTTTGCGCATATCTATATGGAATATCATTATAAGGTCCATAAGGATTACGATTATTACAATTCCCTGTTGAATAATACCCATGAGTGTGAGCAGTAAGTGCTTCTGCCTGAGTAGTTCCTGAAATATTTGCTCCAGTAGCATTAGATGTACCACCATGAGCCCTAGCAGCAGCATCAGGGTCACGTGCAGCACCTAAATCAGTACCTCTTAGATACTTATCTCTAACATCAATAATATCAATATTACTACCATCTATAAAATCATCCTCAATTGCAGCATCAAGATCAGCATAACTTGCCTTAGCAACAGTCGTTCCGTTAAGAGAAGCATAATTTTCAGGAGCAGTTGCTCCTCCAAGATAAAATATCAAATCCCCAGCAGCAGGATCTCCTATTGCAGCTGCAGAAATAAATGCATGAGCAGCAAAATTTGCTCCTCTAAATTCATTACCATTACCTATTCCTGATGAAGGAGTAGTATTTGGTCCTGTCATCATACAGTCACTTCCAGAAGGATTTTGCCTTGAACCATAATTAGATTCATTACCTGTATAAGTAGCAAAAGTTCCATGGGTATGCTCTGGATAAGCATCTGCAGAATAATTACTCGATCCATCAAAAGTTTTAAGTCCTTTTGGAAAACAACCTCTTAGGTCTGGCATACCAAATGTACTTGCTCCATCACCAGCTCCATAATTAGTACTTATTATACCAAATAAGACATCATAAGTACTGCGACTAACATTTTGTGCATTACATTTTAGGAAAGTTCCATTGTCTCCCCAAGAAACAGTTGGATCCCTAAAACTATAAATGATAGCCCCAGGAGGAAGATTAGTTTTCTTAAGAGTAATAAGTGGAAGTAAAGTATGATCCCTAAACTTCGAAGTTGCGCTACCTGACGCACTCAGATATCCAGAGTTATTTGCTCCCTTTAAGTTATTATCTGCATCAGCAGTAGTTCCTGATTGAGAATAACCACCATATACACTAAGATTACCATGATCATGAGCACTGACACTTATAGTTGCATCAACTCCAACACTACTAGGTTTATGATAAAGTAAATGATCTGTTAAGTCTGGAACTTCGAAGGTATTTGATCCATCACCAGCACCAAAAGTATCTCCAATTACCGCATATAAAGTAGCATAAGTAGTTCGACTTATCGTTGATCCATTACATATACTATATTTGGCTGCATCAGGACTAGTAGTACCAGCATAGAAAAATAAACATCCTGCAGGTACATTATTTTTTTCAACACCAGGAACTAAATCCCTACGTTTCCAGTAGGCATAATCCCACATGTTCCATTTCCCTTTCATGTTTTCGGTACTTGGAACTGTTGATACTCCTACGTATCCACCGACTTCTCCAGATGGCATTACTCAAATCCTCCTAATTTATGAATATGATTCGTATGAGATCAAGACATCAACGTCATCAGCAGCACTTGCTGCACAACATAATGAAGTATTTTCAGTTAGATATACAGGACTATCCTTACCGAGGATAACCAAGTTAGATCCAGCACTGACAACCATGGATTTACATACTCCATATGAATGCCCAATACCTGCAGCAGATGCCATATAGTTTATACTTATATCAGCATTGTTTGATCCATCAACGTTGGATGCAATAATTGAGTTAATTTTATATACTGCTCCACTTGCTGCAGCATTAGAAAGTAATACATTCCCGCCAAAATTATTAGCATTAGCAATTTTAATAGCAGTCGTAACACCAACTACAGTACTCACATTTGAAATGTTTGGATTAGCCATAGTCCGTTCTTTTTTTTATTTATCCGAAGAAGAAAGATAATACATTGAGACCACCACCTCCACCACCTCCGGTGATGTTAAGGGTGGCAATACCTGCAGCTGCAGTAAATGTAGAAATACCTGCGCCTCTAAAGTCTAAGTAAGTAACACCAAATCCAGTTGCACTGCCTTCAGTACGAATACCAATCCCCTCAATAGTTCCAGAAAAACTACTTGCAGTTATAACACCCGCAAAAGTTGCATTACCGTCTGCAAAAACAGTACCTCCAATTGAAGTAGGAGATCCAACATATAATTGAGAAGCAGTGGTAATACCCTCTAAGGTTGCACCCCCAGTCGAGTATAAATCAGACATGGAAGTAATGCCTTGAAAACTTCCACCCACACTCACGTCGCCACTAAATGTAGCAGCAGTACCCGTTATATTTCCATCAAAAGTAATACCAGTGACAACACCAATAGAACCTAAAAAGGTACTGACTCCAATAGTAGATTGAGTTCCATCAACTACTATATCATCAAAACTAACATTAGCTAAATTGCCGTCACTGCCATAATTAACACCAATAATACCAGGAGAACCTAGTTTTGATAATTCTCTTGCGCGAGACATATTCAGACTTTCTAGTTATTTAGTTATTTATCACCGGAATCTTCTTCTACATCAAAACTAATATGATCTTGACCTGTTCCCCAATCAATTGAAACTGTATCAGCAGCATACATATTTCCAGTTGGAAATTCTGCATTAATACTACTAAAACCTAAATCCAAATCTTCATCAAACGAAATATAATCCATTGAAGCAGTATTACCATATCCAATATCCCCTATGAGATCTAGATGTGGTCTCTCTCTAGGAAATTGAAGTACATTACTCTCTTCTTTTCCTTGATCCAAATTATCAATATAATCTTTCATATCACATATAAATCTCCATACTGCCTCAGATTCATATTGTTGTCGATCACCAAGAACAAATTGACCTAAATTTGCGTGAAATTGATGATGAGTATTGATAAATTGAACCAGTTTGTCATATTTGTTTGAACAAGACATAATAACCCAAATATACTTACCTTATATTATAACACAATACGGGTATCTATACCAATATTACCAGAAATAGATATTCTTTCTTCATCACAATTGTAAAATGGATACACACAATGTTTCAATGATGCTGGAAAAAGCACAAGAACTCCTTCATTTTCCTTACTAAGTTGATAAGTGTAATTCTTCATGTTACCTAATATATCAAGGTATTGAAACTCAAATACAGATATTTTAGCAGTATTTGATTCTGATGCAAGAGGATTATTATTCTGTTCATTAAAATCCGTAGGAATTTTCATCCAAAGAACAAAACTATAAACTCCACTATGATCATGTAGAGGATTAAATTCACCTTGTTTTTGATAATTCACCCACCACTTAGAAAGATGATATGGATGCATTTGATTTGTAGGAAGATCATTACCTAAATTATCATATTCTTGAGTGTAATTTACTATTAAGGGGTAAAGAACCTCGTCATAAAAAAGGTGTGTTTCATCTAAAAGAGCATAACTTGAATCTATATGTCCTGCTAATGTAGACTTAACACCCATGCTTTTATTTTCAATACACTTCCAAGCATAATCCATATGATGGGAATCTAATTTTGCTTCCACCCATCCAAGATTACGTGGACTAACTGCTACGTGTTTCATAAAGTAATACCATGATCCCATGCAAAATGAGCACGTTCACCCTCTTGAAGAACATAATGGAAAAAAATCTGGTGGAAATAATATTCTTTCTCTTTCATAAACCATTTCTTTTTAGGAATTGGTATCTCCTCCCTCCAGTGAGGACGTTCACATCCTTTATATACCATCCCATCACCAGGTTCTAGAATTGCATAATGAACCTCACCTTTTTGTATAATCTCTCTCTTTGTTTTATCACCATAAGTATCAGGAGTTTTGATCCATATAGGCCAAGGTTCCTCTAAATTACCACTACAATGAACAGTGCAAGAAATTTCACATGAAGGTCTATCTGCATGAGCAACTAACTCTTGTTTCGCAAAATAATACCTATCATAATAATAAGTTTCATAGAGAGATCTTCCAATCTCTTCTTCTATTTTTCTCCTCACACTAGAATGGGTTTTTCTATATTGAGGATGAGAATAACGTGACAAAGATCCTCTTACTTGCTGTTCAATAGGATCATGGTCAAACTTATCTCCATGATACATTAATTGACCACGTTCTTTAGGGACTGGATGATAAAGATCTTCAGGGTCACATAAATTTTTAATTATAAAATACCCATTCTTCTCAAACTCTTCATTCTTAGTCCAGGATGTTCCAGCATTCACTCTTTCCTGAAATAATAATTCTTGTAGATTCATTTCTGCCACAATCTACCTCACTTCCAACGAGGACCAACAACCCATCCAACCAAAGATTTTCTAGTACCTTTAGTAACTTTACAGACTCTATGCATTGTCCTAGAATCAAATAACATTATTGATCCACGTTGCCTAGGAGCAACATACTTATCTCCCTTTTCATCAATTAACTGAACATTACCACCCTCATAATCATCATGACCAGAAAGTTGCATAGCAAAAGATAATTTTCTTACCATCTCTCCTTCCTCTGCTATAAAATCTTGACCTCTTCCCTCTGCAGTACTTCCTAATGATTCTGGTCGATATTGATTAGCTAACCCAGCATCATTATGCCATCCATAAAATTGTCCTACATCATACTGTGTATACTGAATAGATTCATTATCAATACACCTCAAATCATATAAAAAATTCTCTCTATTAGCTCTCTGAATATAATGCCAGATAAATCCTCCAACCCAATGAGAAGTAGGGATCCATGCATTCTGTGAATTTCTCTTATCCTTATTCAGAGCATCTCCATGTAACATGGAATCTGCCATCTCGTGATCAAACTTCTCTGTCACATCTCTTTCGATAATATCAATAACATCTTCTGGAAGATCAGTAAAATGCCATATACTCTGGAACGCCATGTACCGATAATATAGTGAGTTTATTATATATGATTAATGTTGGTATGTCAATGAACTAAAAAATTACAAGACACTATCGTCTTATCCTTATTAGTATTATTTGGTGGAGAAAAATGCTCAGTAATTGAATCAAAGAAGAGTATATCACCCTCTCTAACTTTGGGAGAATATAATTTATCTTCATGCCAAAATTTTGTTGATAACCTTCTTTTAGGTAAATCAACATAATAAATGCAACACATATTTACAGGTATATTTCCATATGCATGATTATGTCTTAGATGCTCGGAATTACTATTAGCATAATATTGAGATACCCAAGATCCTACTATATCTGGATGATAATCACCATAATATTTTTCTATCTTCTTCTTTAAAGACTCTACTGTCTTTGGACAAAACATTATTTTTGCCCACATTGTTTCTATAGTATGATCTTCATAATCACTATTAGATACAACACTTGTTGGATGAACAGGATCTGGAATAGGTCTTTCATAATCATAAGCAATATCTAATATTTGCTTCTTCTTCTCTTTATGATCTACGCTTCTGATCTTGAAAAATCCGCAAGGATTCATAAAGTTCAACAGTCTCTTTTGTTGGTGAAATTGGAAGGTACTCATTATATTCAGTATAAGGGCCAGAAACACAATTTACTAAAGAATTCTTTAGTTGTTCAGGAGATTGAAATTTATCAAGAGAAAAGAAATTATAAATCAAATATTTCTTATCATCTGTCATCGCCTTATCACTAAGAACTGCCTTGAAATGATCCACTGTACGATTCCACCGTTCACTTTGATGTTTAGGTGAATACTGTGCTCCATCTAAAGGTATATACACATCTCCAGGATCATAAAACTCAATGTCTTTATTATACATTGCTGCTAATACTGAAGCAGTGCCAAATAAACAAAAATAAAGTTTACTAGATCTCTTTATTAAGTATATCAGATTATAGCACCATTCCATATCTCTATTACGATGAGATCCTACTGCTATTATCTGCTCAGAAGGAAACATCTCTCGCCAAAATCGCATTTCTCTTGGCCAAGAAACTAATACACTCTTCTCATCATAAAAATCCCATACCTTTTTATAAAATTCTTCATGTTCAATAATATTCATATCTACCCATCCCTGATCACTACGAGGAAGGAAAATAGTTTCATGTTGTTCTACTAGAAACTCATTATCTGTCATTACCTTAGCATAAACATGAGGAGAACACGTTCTAATATGCTTAGTATTTACCTCCGGTATTTGATTACCCCATACCGCAGGAAATTCATCACTCTCATCCCATGGAGAGTAATCCAAAGTTTCCTTTGACTCGTCGTAAAAAAGTTCAGTCTCAATTCCAGGAGTAAAAGACTGATCGTTCTCCATTCCAGTGTAATCCTTGACTACACGTTCGTACCCGAATCCCATAATAAACGATAACGAAAGTTTACTTGTTTATGCGCCGCCTGCGCCTACCCAATCTGTTCCTACACCAACCCAGTCAGATCCAGTATAAACCTGAAAATCAGTTCCAAGTGATCCAATACCTATGATTCTTTTATCTCCTGCAACAGCTGTTCTGGCAATAAAATTACCCGTTGATTCATCAACATCTGAACGATAACTCACCCATCCTTTAGTATTATCTTTTTGATATTCAACTTCATCCCATTGATAAAAATCATGAGTCGATGGTTTACTTAGAGGAGCTTCCCATACATTCGTAGATGCATTAATAGTCCATGATTCATAAGGACAATTACCACTAAAATTCTCTAGTGTAGTATTATAATATGATCCAACACAAGCTAAAACTCGCATAGTAGCTGCTATAGAAACCCATCCGGATTCAGCAGACATAATACTAGTATCAATCACTATAGTATCAAGAACCTTATTAGATCCATCAACTTTAGCGTAATGTTTGATAGCCATTTTAGTACAACCTCAAGTAGAATGAACCTGTTCCACCAGTACCACCGCCTTGGTTGCCGCCAGGATAGGTGCCAGGGATATTACCCCCTCCACCACCGCCGCCACCGCCGCCGTAGTAAT
>VTLG01013618.1_pt1 | contig 12975 bp, 24 predicted proteins | sample 4694571 | NCBI WGS metagenome assembly VTLG01 (sample SAMN12604809, study PRJNA352737) | marine metagenome | biome: ENVO:00000447; feature: ENVO:00000209|ENVO:00000569|ENVO:01000036; material: ENVO:00002151; isolation source: viral sequences binned using virsorter ... | reverse complement strand
ACTATTACTTATAATAGTGAAACCTTTTATATAAAATCTATAGAGTTTAAAGGTGCAGGCAACCAACAGATAACAATAATAAAAGCACATACAGCATCTGATTAATGATAATACCTACTACACAAATAACAGGAGATAAGCAACTAGATGCAATATTAAAAGATTTAGGGCAAAATGCTATAAAAGATAGTGTAATGAAACAAGGTTTAAAAAAGTTAGCTAAACCTTTTATTAATGATATTAGAAGTAACATTAATGATGTTACTAAAAATCTATCTAAGTCTATAGGAATAATAAAAGGTATAAGAGCGCCTTTAGGTAGACCTTTTATAATAATTGGGCCTAGATATTATGATAACTATAAGGGTTACCATGCTCATCTAGTAGAGGTAGGTAAGAGCGTATATAATGTAGAGTATAGCGGACAGAAAATGATAAAGCTAGCCTTTGACAAAAATAAAACCCAAACTTTTTTTCAGTTAAAAAGCGAGATTGTGAAACTTTTAAACAAGAAACTAAAAAAACTTAAATAATGGCTACACCAATAGGGTTAAAAATAGGATTAGCTATATTTGATATACTATCAGATGATAGTGCTTTACTTGCAATAACAGGCATGAGCGCAGCAAAGATACAGCCTGCACCACTAAAAGATGAAAGTAAAACTGATGTAGCTGTAGTATATGAGTTTAACGCTATTAACCCTGTAAATGTTAAGAGAGTTTATAGAACAGAGACAGCACCTTTACACATAGTAGATTTTACTTGTGATTGCATAGCTAAAGACTATAGTACAAGTGTTTCTATGGCACAATCAGTTACAGAGGCTTTAGAGACTGCTATTAATAATACTTATAATGGTGTAAAAATAAGGGGTATTACTTTAGAGGGTGCTACAGAGCTTTATAATAAGCAAAGAAGATACTACAATAAGAGTGTTTCCTTTCAAGCAAGAGTATTGCTATAAACAAAAAAAAAATGTAAATTGCAAACTAAATTAAATAAATAAAAAATGGCAACAGGTTTAGTAAATGGTACTGACCTACTTTTAAGAGTAGGGGATAGTAATTCAAATGAGGCTATAATAGCTTATTCTACTAGCTGCTCGTTAGAGATTTCATCAGATGAAATTGACCAAACTAACAAAGATAGTCAAGGGTGGAAACAAATAATCTTAGGCACTAAGTCTTGGAGTGTTAGTTGTGAGGCTCTCTATCAAAATGAGGCAGATAGCAATGAGGATTTTATAGATTTATTTGACCACATAGCAGGTACTAATAGTGGTGTTAAAATGTATGTAGAGCTAGCTGTAGCAGGTGGGTCTAGTGGTGATGCTAATAAGTATTATCATGGTGAGGCTTATGTAACTGCTTTAAGTGTAAATGGTGGTACAGAAGACCAGGCTACATGGAGTGTTACCCTAGTAGGTACAGGCAAGATAACAGAGAGTGCAGTAGCATAATAAATGAAAGCTACACCAATATTTATAGCAGGGCAAGACTACCCTGTTAAATATGGCTTTGCAGCTCTTAGAGCCTTTAGTGATGCTACAGGCACTACACTAGGTGATTTAGGTGCTTTGGGTAATAATATGACTATTACCCAAGCTATAGCTTTAGTATGGGCAGGCCTTAAAGATGGTGCAAGGGTTACAAAGCAAGACTTTGTGTTATCTATAGATGATGTAGCAGACCTGTTAGATGAGGATAGTGAGGCTATGACTAAGGTGCTAGCAGTCTTTGAGAAAAGCCTAGCACCAAGCAAAGCCAATAAAGGAAAAAAAAAGGTGAAGTAAGAGAAAGAGCAACCACATCTACTTATGACCACTTAGAAGTCGTTGCTTTAGGGTGGCTTAACCTTACCCCAGACCAACTAGATGATTTTACACCTAGAGAGTTAGAAAACAAGCTAGTAGGTTTTGAGGGTTTAGAAGAGAGAAGAGATAGAGGGTTATGGGAAAAGCTAAGGCTATTAGCAAGTACATTACTAACACCACATACTAAAAAAGGTAAAGGTATTAGACCAGAAAAATTATGGCCTTTTAAATGGGATAAAAAAGAGATTAATAGCGAGCCAATGCCTAAAGAGAGGCTAGAATATATAAAGGCAAGAAGTAAAGCACTAAAGAAAGATGGCAAGTAAAAATGTAAATATAAAACTTGGTGCTAATATTAAAGACTTTGAGAGCAAAATGCGAAAAGCTCAAAAGAGCTTTAAGCGAACATCTAGAAACCTAAAAAAGATAGGTAAGGCAATGACAATTAGCCTTACTCTACCCCTTGCAGCATTCGCTGCAGCATCAGTTAAAGCATTCGATACACAAGCAAAAGCAGAGGCATCTTTAAGAACTGCTTTAGGTGAAAATGAAAATGCTTTTAAGTCCCTTATAGAGCAAGCCAAAGAACTACAAGAAATAACCCTTTTTGGTGATGAGGAAACCTTAGCAGCTCAAACTATGTTGGCTACTATGGGTCTAGAGGAAGAGGCTATAAAAAGACTTACACCACTAATACAAGACATGGCTACAGCCAAAGGCATGAACTTAAAGGCTGCAGCAGACCTAGTAGCTAAGTCTGTAGGTAGTAGCACAAATGCTTTAAGTAGATATGGTATACAGATAGAGGGCGCTGTAGGTAGCACAGAAAGGCTAGATAGTGCTGTAGAGGCTTTAAGTGGTCAATTTAAAGGGCAAGCTAGGGCAGCTGCTGAGGCAGGTACAGGTGGTATAAAACAGCTACAAAATGCTTTTGGTGATTTTATGGAACAAATAGGCAAAGCTATTTTGCCTAGTTTAAAGTCTGTTACAGAAAAACTAAAAGAGCTAACAACTGCATTAAATAGTGCTACAAGTGAACAAATACAAAATGCTATTCAATGGGGTGCAGTAGCTTTAGCTATAGGGCCTGTTATTAGTTTATTTAATGGGTTAGCTAATGCTGTAGTAAAAGTAGCAGGCTTTTTTAGCAACCTATTTAAAGGTTTACCTGCTTTATTGTTATGGATAAAAAGAAAGCGAGTTATGATAACCTTAGCCACTAGGCTAGGTGGTATTTTAACAGGCTTAAAAATGTTATTTATGGCTTTAGCAGGTGCAGTAACAGCTAGCACAGCTGCAGTAGCTGCTGCAGTATTAGCTGTTGGTGGTCTTATTTATGGCCTAGTGAAATTAAGCAAAAAGATATTTAGTGTTAGACAAGAAAATGATGAGCTAAATAAGTCTTTTAAAGAAACAAATGCAATTTTTCCACAAGTAGCAGAAAACTATGATAATGTACTAATACCTTTTGTGGCCTTAACAGAAAGAGCTAAAGAGTTAAGGATAGAGTTAGAGAAAGTAGCACAAGTTGGTAGTGTAAGTGGGCCAGATGGCTCTGAGGGTGGTATAATTCGTAAAGATTTAGTAGAGCCTTTAGTAGATAAGCTAATCCATATAAGAGATGTAGCTACAGGTGTAGCTGGTAGTATAGCTGAAAGTTTTAGTCATGCTTTTGCTCAATTAATAGTGAGTGGTGATAACTTTTTAGAGGGCATGAGGCAAATATTTACTAATGTAGCTAACCAATTTGCAGCTATGATTATACAAGCAGCAGTATTAGCTGCACTAATGACCATTATAACAGGTGGCTCTTTTGCAGGGGTAGCTAGTACAGGTGGTACTAACTTTATGAGTAGATTTGCACAAGGCTTAACAGGTATGGCTAGTGGTGGTAGTGTTATTGCAGGGCAACCATATATGGTAGGTGAGGCAGGGCCAGAGCTATTTATGCCAGGCCAAACAGGTACAATTATACCTAATAATAATGTTGGTGGTGGCTCAGTTATTCCTGATGTAAGGATAAGTGGCAGTGATTTAGTGTTAGTCTTTGATAGAACAAAAGCAGAACAACAGGGGGTTAATGGCTAATGGGTTTACTACACTATACAAACACTTTTTATTCTAGAGCTAGTCAAGAGTGGACTATAGAGATTTATGGGGTTACAGATAGTAGTGGTACAGGTGCAGACTTTGAAAGTGCCAAAAGTGGCTTTTCTCTTACCTACCAAAAGGGTACACATTTAAGACTACCCCTTATAATGCCTAGCACATTGTCTGTGCATTTTTTAGTAACTAGTGATACTGAAAAAAATAGTATTTCTACATTTTTAGCAGCACAAGAGGGTGCATACTATATTAAGGTAATAAGAGGTAGCAGTTTATATTGGATAGGCTATTTAAAGCCATCATTTGATACTTACCCAGACATGCCATACCCTTACACTACTACACTTAAAGCTACAGATAGTTTAGGTAGGCTCAGAGATAAATTTAATGTAAGTAGTGTTATTAGTAGCTCTATAGATTATAGAAAATTAAGCTACCCTTTTGAGATATTTAATGATTTATATGATTTAGATGATTTAATAGGTGCTAGTGAATATAAATATAATTTTTTATATAATTGGTGGCATGAAAATCAAACCTATGATGCTAATAATGACCCAATACAAGAGCAATACTATAATAGAGCATCTTTTATAGAGGATAATGCTACATGGTCTCTACAAATAAAAAACTATATAAGTGAGCTAAATGGTTTAGCTAAGGTAATGGGGTGTAGGGTGGTTTTTGCAAATGGTCAGTATTGGATAATGCAAGAAAATATGCTTGATAGTGATACTATAGATTATTGGACTTACAAAAACCCCTTAGATACAAGTACAGCACTAAAAGTTACAGGTGGCTCTAATTTTGTTACTATAGACAATGACCAAACTGCTATAAATAGCACCTATGCTAATATAGTTAATGGCAGCACTTTTACTTTAGACCCAGAGCTAAATAGTGTTAGGGTAAACTTTAGGCATGGTACAGGTGCTGTAGTATTTGATAATAGTGGCACATATACAGCCTTATCTACTATAGGCTTAATAGGTAATGCTACACTAAACTATATTTTTCACCCCAATTTAATAGCATCTGAAACCTTTAGCTCTGGCTCAGTAACACCTGTAGCTAATCAGACTAGCAGAATGAGCTGTATATTTACTTGCAAATTAAAGGTAGGTATATACTATTTTACTTATAATGGGTGGACTACTACAGATAGCACATTTCAGCTTAGAGTAGGGTGGGGTACAGAGAGTGCAAATGTTTATCAAGGCACTACCTATACTAATTATATAGGGTATGGTGTAGCAGGTGATGATGTAGCACATGCTAAAGCAATAGATGGGTTTATGTTAGAGCCTTTGCCAGCTTATGGTGAGGCTCAATTTATGTTTACACCTGCTTTTTATTATTGGAAAACTGATGCACCACCAATAACCTTAGATGAGTTGATAGCTGCAGGTACAACCTATCAAAATACGTCTTATAATGGTGTTACACCTAGTGCTACTAGTCAAGGTTTAGGGGATATGCCACATTTAACCAACATGCAAGCAGCTTTTGGTAGTGGTGGTAATGCTACTTTTGGTAGTCAATATATATCAATGCAAAACCCAAGCACAGCACAACCAGACTTAGACCTAAAAGATGTTTTTTTAGGTACACAAATAGAGACCAATGATATTAGCTTGGGTAGCCTTGCTTATTTAGATAGTGGTACAGGTTATTACACAAATGCAGGTAAATTTAGAAGAGGTAATAGTGGCACTTATATACTACCAACTATTTTACTTGCAAAAGAGTATTTACAGGGACAAGACAAGCCCTTAGCTATATTGCAAGCGACAATAAGAAACAATTTATATACACCTAGAATGGTGTTAAAGTATGAAGATGAAATAGGTGGCTCTACTGAAAGATATGCCTTTTTAAATGGTACTTTTAATGCAGCTAAAGATGAGTGGAGTGGTAGCTGGGTTAAATTAGATATAACTAGTAGCCCTAGCTATACAGATACTACTGATGAATTTACAGACCCTTATGGTGATGAGGGAGACCCAATAGCACCACCACCACCACCTAATAACTTTAGTGTAGCAGGTAAGGCTAATATATTTAATAGCAACCTAAGCAATGTAGTAGGTAGTGTTACTACAGCCATAACAGGTGGTGCAGCTACTGACAAGATATTTATAACAGCAGCTACTTGTGTTTTAAAAGATGACCAAAAGTTATTACTAACTTACCCAGATGGCACACACCCACTAGTAATTAAAATAGATGGTGGTGAGAGCTTAGATAGTACAGATATAAATATAGACAGCGTTACACCTGCTATAACTTACCCTATAGGTAGCCAACTAGTATTAAGGGCTAATGACTTTAATAACTTAATATTTAATGATGATGGTAATTTAATAGGTACTAATTTAGGTGTTATATATAACTTAGAGATGTACTTAACACCTTTAGACTTTAAAATATCTAGTGGCTATAGAAACCCACCATATACAGATGATGATGGTGCTACACTTAGGCCATCATCTAGTGGTGTTAATTACTATGCAACCTTTCAAGTGCCTATAGGTTATAAAGCAACTAAAGTAGATTTAAAGTGTAGCTCAAATGATACTTTTGAGGTGTTATTTGGTGCTTATGATACAGATGGCACAAGCTCTGCAGGTACAGGCACAACTAATACAGAGCTAACCCTTACAAGTGCTTTTAATGGTGCTGTTGGTAGGTATGCTATAATAAAGTTTGACCCTAGTGCTACTACAGATGAGATATATGGCTGTAAAATAACCCTAGAGAGAGTATAATGAAAGAATTAAACGAAGAGACAGCAGTAAAAGTTAACATAAAGTCTTTAATAGGTATTGGTGTAGGGCTAGCAGGCATTATTGGAATGTGGTACACCTTGCAAGCTGATATATCTGAGGCAAAGCAACTACCACTACCACCAGACCCAGAGATAACTAGGGTAGAGTTTGATATGAAAGACCAACTGATAAGGCAGACTATAATGACTACGCAAGAAGACGTAGTAGAGATTAAAGAAGATATAAAGCTAATCAAGCGCAAATTATATGAGTAAAATACTACTAACATACTTTGTCTTATGTTTGCCACAATTCTTTTTAACCACTAATAGTTTTGATGACAAAATAAGAAATGGTGTTTGTGTAGTAGAGTTTTGGGCAGAATGGAATAAAAAGAACGAGGTAACCTTTTTAGGTGAGTTGCAAGGGTGCAAGAAGTACAGGCTCAATATAATCGAGCATAGTGGCATACAGAAGAGATTTGAAATATTTAGCGTTCCTACCATACTTATCTTTAAAGATGGTGAGCTAAAGCATAGATATTGTGCTAATATAATGATGCAGCTACAAACTACACAACAAGAGTTGCAAGATAACATAGATAAACTTAATAGATGAAACGAGCAGTTTTAATTAGGCTTAATGAAAGCAAAAACCAAACACTAGGTAGGTTATTTGTTTTTAATGGTCTAGATATAATATATAAATGCTGTACACTAGAGCTGGCTTGGCGAGAGAATAAAAGAAGTGTGAGTTGTATTCCTAAAGGTGAGTATAAAGTAAACCCTAGAAATAGTGATAAATATGGAAACCATTTTTTAGTTGAAAATGTAGATATGAGAGATTATATATTGATACATGAGGCTAACTACTATACACAACTTAGAGGCTGTATTGGTGTTGGTGCAGATTTTTATGATATTAATAATGATGGTGAGATGGATATAACAAGCAGCAGAAAAACTAAAGCAGAGCTACTAAAGATAGCACCAAATGGCTTTAATTTATTAATAATAAGTAATGTATAGTGTATTAGTTATTGGTGATATACATGAGCCATTTTGCTTAGATGGCTACCTAGAGCATTGTAAAAAGCAATATAGAAAGCATAAAGCACAAGAGGTAGTATTTATTGGTGATGTAATAGATAGCCACTATAGCAGTTTTCACCAATCAGACCCAGATGGTTATGGTGCAGGTGAAGAGCTAGATAGAGCCATAGATAAGATAAAAAGATGGTATAAAGCATTCCCTAAAGCTAAAGTATGTATAGGCAACCATGATGCAATAGTATTTAGAAAAGCCTTTGATAGTGGTATAAGCAAAAGATGGATAAGAGATTATAGTGAGGTATTAAATACTCCAGGCTGGGAGTTTAAAGAGCATCACTATATAAATGATAATCTATATGTACATGGTACAGGCACTAGTGGTAGAAATGCTGCAGCAAATAAAGCCTTACAATTTGGGTGCAATGTAATTCAAGGGCATATACATACAGAGGCTAGTGTAACTTATATTGGTAAATTTTGGGGAATGCAAACAGGCTGTGGTGTTAATAGAAAAAGCTATGCTATGGCCTACTCTAAAAACTTTGCTAAGACCTATAAAATAAGCTGTGCAGTAGTAACTGCAAAAAATATTCCTATAGTAATACCCTACCCACAACCCCTATAAACCCTACAAACTTTAAAATAATTAAAAAAAACCTTGCTAAATGTTTGGAGTTAAAGGTTAAAGGTTTAACTTTGAACTATTAAACAATAACTAAACAACTAGAAATTATGACAAATTTTAACAACTACACTAAAGGAATAACACTTACAGCAGAAGAATTAAAAGCACTAGGCTTATGTATTGAGCATAAATGCCACAATATGATGAGAAGCGGTTGTCGTGTAGAAACATTTAAAATATTAAACGGAATTAAAAAAAGACTAGAAGAAGCAAAACAATAATAAAAAGGGGCTTAATGCCCCTTTAACCTAAACAACTAGAAATTATGAATGAATTACAGAAATTTGAAAAAGAAACTTACTTACAAGAAAAAGAAGAATTTATGGCTGACAAGTGTTCTTGTTGTATGAATTATCTAAATGAAGATAATGAATGTGAAAACAATTTTTGTGAGAGCAAAATACCAATTGAATATAGATAACCTTTAACCTTAAACAACTAGAAATTATGAAAAGAATTGAAAAAATGATAAAAAAACAGCAAGTAACACCTTCTGGTAAGGCATTAACTAAGGCAACTGATTTAATGTGTAAAATATCATGTTTAAACCATAAAATAGAGATGAATGAGATACGCATGAGTAGTTTGCAAGAAGATATTGATATGAAGAAAGAAATGCTAGAAGATACACTTAAAAGAACTTTAAAATTTAAGAATGAGCTTAAAAATAAATTAACATGTGATAAGCCTAATGTGATTAAAGAATTAACTAAGGCATTAGAGGGGTTAGATAGTAGCGATACTAAGAGGGGTGAGTTAAAGTGGTATCTTGGTAAGATGCAGTATAAAGGGGTATGGATAGACAATTAAAAACAACTAGAAATTATGAAACATAAAATAGTTATGAATTTTAATACATCAATTAAATTATTAAGCTCAAAGGAATTAAAGCAATTATATAAAGAGCTTAAAAAACAAAAATATTCTATTAATTTATTACATAGGCTACAATGGATAAATAAAGAGCTTATTGATAGAGGAGATTTATATATATAACTAAACAATAATTAAACAACTAGAAATGAAAAAGAAAATGATAGCACAGCTACAAAGCCAACAGAAAGAGCTTATACAATTAATAAGCATCTATTCTATCTCTAACATAGGTAATGAGCGTAAAGACTTAGGTGAGCTTAACAACCTACACAAAGCATTAAAACTTAACCAGGATTTAATTAAACTTTTACAAGATGATAACAAGCAAAGGCAAGAGAATACTAGCCAATATAAAGAGGTTAAAGAAACTAGGTAATTGGGAGTGTATAAGTTATGCACCATATAGCCTAACTATTAAGCAATTATATAAACTAAATTTAAGTAAAGATGGTAAAAACTAGTAAAGTAGAAAGTGTGCAAGGTGCAGGTACTTTTAATGATTTGTACAAGTATGAGGTAGCCTTTGAAGATGGCACTACAGGTAATATGTATAAAAAAAGCGATAACCCCTATATAAAGGCAGGTGATGAGGTTAACTATACTATAAGTGATAAAGGCACTATAAGGATAGAAAGAGACAACAAACAAGCCTTTAGTGGTGGTGGCTTTAAAGCTAGGCAAAATGACCCTAGAAAAGAGCTTTTAATAGTTAAGCAGGTATGCCTTAAAGCAGCTGTAGAGCTTGTAAAGAAAAATGACCCTGTAGCAGTAATAGAAAATGCTGAAATATTTGTTAAATGGGTTATGAGTGAACAAGAAACACCTAAAGCAATAGGTAAAAAAGAGACTACAGATTTACCTTTTTAATATGGCTATAATATACCATAGATTAAAGTTGTCTACAGGCACAAGGTGTAGAGCTGCTGAGACCCCCAAAGCATACGCGCTTCAATGGCGTAATACCCTATACTTTGTGCCTAAGTCTCTTTGTAAACTATATGAGCTAGATGTAGATACTAGTGTTACCCTACATAGATGGATAATAGAGATACCTGTATGGCTCTATAAAAAAAATGAAGACATTAAAGAAATTGTAGACTTAATAAAAGAGAGAAATGAAGATAAATACTAAAGACTTACTAACAGCTAAAAATTATGCTATTAAGCGTAAAATAGCAGTACAAACAGCTTATAAATGGCTAGAGAAAGGCTTAATACAAGGTGTAGAGATAGATGGTGTTAAATTTATAGTAAAAGAAAAAAAGCCCTAGAAATAACTAAGGCTTTTAACAACTAGAAAAAAGAAAAATAATACTTTTTTAAATTGACCCCCAAAATGAAAAAAATATTGAATTGCAAAGATAGTAAAAATGAGGGATAGTTTTATATTTTATAGAAGTTTTTTTGAGGCCACTAAGCCACTTAATGCAGAGCAAAAAGCAAGCCTATTTGATGCCATTTGCAGATACTCTTTAGACTTAGAAGAGATGCAGCTAGACCCTATATGTGAGGCTATGTTTGCCTTAATTAAACCACAATTAGATGCTAACTACAAACGCTGGGAAAATAGCAAAAAAGGAGGTAGACCAAACCAAACTAAAACCAAAGTAAAACCAAAACGAAACCAAAAGCTAACCAAACTTAAACCTAATGTTAATGTAAATGATAATGATAATGATAATGTTAATGAAAATATACATACACATTTTAAACATTTAAGTATAACTTATAGTGATTATAATAAGTTAGAAATAGTATATGGTGCAGATAAAGTAAAAGAGATATTAGAACAAATAGAAAACTTTAAAAACAATAAAAAATATACTAGCTTGTATTTAACAGCTAAAAATTGGTTAAAGAGAGATAAACTAAATGAAAAAAAAGATGAAAAAAAACGCAGTAGCGATTTCAGCAAAAAAAGAGCCTTTGGAGTTAGCCTTTAATAAACAGGCTAAAATTAAAGACCTAAAAGACCCTAATAGCTTAATAGAGATGCTAAACTATTTGTATGTGCTATTAAATATAAAAAAAGATAACCAACCTAATGAAATAGAAGAAAGTGTGTTAAATGGCGTTATTTTAAATAACTTTAGCAAATTCTCTATAGATGAAATTAAGCATGCCTTTAGGCTTGCAGTAGCAGGTGAGCTTGGTATACAGATGTATAATAAAATAGATGCAATTACATTTGGTAAAGTTTTAGTATCTTACAATGCTTATAAAGCAGGAAAAATAAAACTATTTAAAAATACTATTATGAGTACAGATAACAATGAAGTAACACCACAAGAAAAGGCTGAAATAGAGCAAGAATTTATTAAAAACTGCATTTCACCATATTTAGAAGAGCGTAAAGAGATGAAAGAGCCAAAAATAGATTGGGCAACCTACACTATATTTAATTACTTTTGGAAGTATAAGATGATTAAAATAAATGAGAAAGAGGTAAAAAAGTATAAAAAAGAGGCTAATGAGCGTTGGCTTAAACAACTTAAACAAAGAAGAGCAGAGGGTGAGAGGATAAAACTAGATACAGCTATGGGTAATCGTACAGCTCAAATGTATGCAGCTTGTATAGCATTATACTATAAAATAGATGAAATAAAAACTGCAATAGAAATAAATGAAAAGGCTTAATATAGATATACTAGAGGATATAAAGAGCTTTAATAGTGAGGCAAGCCTACAAAAAGCAGTAGTGAACTATATTAAAATAAGGTGGCCTGGTGTTAGGTATTGTGCTAGTCTAGGTGGTCAGTATCAGAAATACCCAAGTCAACGCAAAGTAGCCAAAGATACAGGCTATGTTGCAGGTTTCCCAGACTTACAGATATTAGAGGCTAGAGGTGGTTACTTTGGTTTATTTATAGAGATTAAGTTGGATAAAAGATGTTATGCTAGCCAATACCAAAAAGATTGGATAGAAGACCTAAAAGATAGAGGCTACATGGCTCAGATATGTAAAGGATATGATGAGTGTATAGACTTATTAGAGAGTTATTTTATTAATAAAAAGACCCATTAACAATGGCTAAAAAGAAACAAAAACAAAAAAAAGTTAAGATGGCAAAGAAAAAAACAAACATAATAAAGGAGTTAGTAAAAGGTATTATACCTGCCTTACCTTTTGGTAATGTTATACAAGAGATAGGCAACAACATTAAAGAAGATGGCTATACTCCACAAGGTAAAGTAAACTACCCTAAGATGATAATGTATATTATAACAGGGTTAATAGTATTGGGTAGATTGTTAGGCGTTATATCTAATCAAGATGTAATGACACTAATTGACACTATAAGTGTTATGTAATGCCTATTATACCTAAAGGAAATAGAAGAACATTGGCAGTAAAGGCTAGAAGTAATTATGTAAAAGATAAACTTAGAGCCTTTAAAGGTATGGATAAAAGCAATAGCAGTATTTATAAAAGCAGGCAATGGCGTAGAGTAAGACAATTAGTATTACATAAGCAACCTATTTGCGTGATGTGTGAGAGAAAAAATAAATTTGTAACAGCTAATACTATAGACCATATTACACCGATAAACAAAGGTGGCGCAATATGGGCAATAGATAACCTACAAGCTCTTTGCTCTAGTTGTCATAATAGTAAAAGCTCTAAAGACAGGGGTAGGGCATACTAAATATCTAGAGATATACCCTGTAGAC
>VTLG01010085.1_pt1 | contig 12976 bp, 5 predicted proteins | sample 4694571 | NCBI WGS metagenome assembly VTLG01 (sample SAMN12604809, study PRJNA352737) | marine metagenome | biome: ENVO:00000447; feature: ENVO:00000209|ENVO:00000569|ENVO:01000036; material: ENVO:00002151; isolation source: viral sequences binned using virsorter ... | reverse complement strand
CTTGAAACTGATGCACCTTATAAAGCACGTATGAATGCTTTGAAGACAAATGCAGAAGTTCAGATTAAATCTTATAAAGATCAAGCAGCAGAGTATGATAGATTAGCTGGAGTGTGGGGCAGACTTAGCCCTACACTAGCTAAGAACTTTCAATCCTTAGCACAGAGCACAGAAGACTATATAGCAACAACAAACGCTATAGATGAGTTTAACACTCTAGCCTCTGATGGTACACTTGATAAGATTAAATATACTTATAACAGAGTTGGACAAAGCAGTGCACTTGATGATGCTGCTAACCAACAAACTAAATTAGTTGAACAAGCACTAGGTGGAGACTTAGATGCTGAACAAGAGTTTGACTATATGGGACAGGTTATGAAGACTCGTAACCCAGTTCTTCAAAAATTACTTTTTAATGACATCAAGACTAACTTCGATAGTATAGAGCAAGACATGCTTGCGTCTGTCGAAGGTGATATTGATAAGTTTACAGCAACTAGATTATATCAGACTAGAGCTATACAGATACTAAATAGACTAGGTATTAATCCTAAGTCTGAAACTGGTTTTAAAGTACAAGAGTTATTTAGACAAAAGGGACTTGTAAAAGAGTCACAGCTATCTCTTGAGCAACAGTTTATGGACCGCACAGCTGTCATTGATGGTGGATTAAATCAGATCGAAGCTGCTCTAGAAGCTGATAACTATAAAGAAGCACAGGCTGTCTGGAAGACTGTACAGAATAATGTGTACTCGCTACCTGTAAAGAACAGAGAAGGTGTATACAGTCGAAAGGTGACTCTAAACAAAGCAGACGAGTTCTATACATGGGCAGAAAGTCTTGTAGGTGACAGTCGATTTGCTGGTGAAGCTGGTTGGATAAAGTATCAAAAAGTAGTATTAGGTATAGATGAAAACAATCCACACGGCTATGAAATTACAGGAGCTACTGGTAATAAGAATGCAAAGCATAATCGTATTATAGGTAAGCATCCTAACTTTCTAATCGGACTTCGTGAAGCTTGGGAAAAAGCTGATAGTAATAATATAAGAGCAATCGAACATGTAAATGATCGTAGACTACAAGCTGAAGCTAGACAATACATAGACAAGCTTAATAATGGTTCATACTTTAATCCTGACAGAAGTCTTAAACAGGAGTTTTATTCTGACTGGCAGAAAACAAATGGTAACAAATATGCAAGAGAAGCATTTGCTGAACTAATTGGATATGATTCAGAAAATGTAGATGAAAATACATTTAACTCTACTCTTCTACAAGCATACAGAAATGGTGATCTTATGGCTACATACATGACATGGGCTGTAGATTACAATGATGACCAGCAAGAAATAGGTTTTATCATGAAAGACTTACAGGGATTAGCACAGGCTAGAGGCACTGAAGTCAAAGGTCTTGATGAAAAACTACTACCATTCTTTGAGAAAAAGCTAGCTAAAGTATTAGGAGCTGACTCTCTAGAAGATGTTATGGATGAGTCAAGCACAGATAAAGCTCGAGAAATGCTTGGTGCTACATTAGCTGTATTTAGTGAAACAGCTGGTACAGGTAAAAGTATTGAAGAGCGTTACAATGATGCTGTCTCTGTAGTTGACGTGTTACTTGGTATAGATAGCAAGACTGGAACACCAATACCGTTTGATAACAAAGGTTATCGTGGTGAAGGTGCATTTAAACAGAAGCGTACAAAAGATGGTAAAGTTTTGTTTGTCAGAGATTCTGGTGTTATATTTAATGGTATTACATCTATAGAAATCAATGATAGATTAACTGGTAACTTTGGTAATGAACTAAAGGGTGACAAACGTCAAACATCTTTAATGAATTTAATTAATGAACAAGTAAAAGATGGTAATGTATCTGCTGATGATTTTTACAACTTTGTAAATGGTGAACCTAATAACAATAGGTTTTTAAATCATATCGAATCAGAACAGCTAGGAGATGTAAACGCTGTAAAATTAAAGAATGCGATTAAATCTAAACTTAATACTAAAGCTGCTCAGAAACAAACAGCTATACAATGGGGAGCTAATGAATGGTGTGACCATCATCTAGGTCCTACAGCTAACGATGTATATGGTAAAGATTTGAGCAAGCAAGCTTTTGGAGTTTGTATGGAAGCTTTAAAAAAAGATGCAGCTGCTCAAGGTGTTGAGTTATATCAGTTATTACTAAATAAACAAATACGAGATAAATTTCTACAATGAACGAAGAAGAACAAACTTTAGAAGGTCTTGACTTTCTTGAACCAGAACAAGAAGAGCCCACCTCTAAAGATGCTAACCCTGTCTTCTCTGCTCCTTTTGGATACAAATTTGGTAATAGCTCCGTAGATCTGAACATCAAACAGAATCACGATACTATGCGTCAGGAATATGACGACTGGTGGAACTTACCAAGTGGTACAGAAAAGGACGAAAGACAGGAAGAATTTAATCAGAAATACTTTGGTATGTCTACTCAAGAAGTAAGAGATAACAAACGTCAAGTTTCTGCTAACACAAGTCTATATGGATCATCTAACCCATTAAAAATATTAGACAATGTATTTCAAGGTTTATCAGCTCCCGGATTAGGAACTGCTGACTTTGTAATGGATGCAGCTGGTACACTTATACCCGGTATGGATAAGGTAGATGATGCGTGGGATAATGCTACAATGCTCGACAATCCTACACATCAAGCTATACGTCGTATATCATCACTTGTAATACCCGGTATTCTAGGTGGTAACATGGTACAAGGTTCACTCAATGCAAAGTTTGCTGGTGGTGCAATGCTTAGTAAACCATGGTTTCAAAAACTACTAGCTACTGGTGCAGCTCATGGTGTCATGGATATGGGTATTACCTATCTAAATGACATATCCGAAGAGCAAACTATGACTGATGACCTGAGTCAAATGTTTCCTAAAACATTCGGACCCGGTGGAAGATTTCCGTTAGTTGATTTTTTTAGAACTAACACAAGTGATAGCCCACAAATGCGTAAGCTAAAGAATACATTAGAAGCTGCACCATTTGCTGCTGTCGGTAGTGTTATAGGCGGTTATGCTGATTTAAGTAAAGGTGCTAAATCTATGGATTGGTTTGAACCTTTAGATGAAGCAGCTAGAAAATATAAACAGACAAACCTATCATTAGGTGCTGATAACGACAGATTAATTAGAATACAAGAAATAGATGAGATACTTTCTTTAGGTAATGAAAACCTAAGCAGAGAAGTACAGGATATGCTACTTGATGAAAAGCTAACTCTTGAAGATCTAGTAGGTCGTAATGTTAATATGGATGATGTAGCACGTCAAGAAGATGCTTTTAGAGCTATCGAAGATGAAGCTGCAATAGACAGAAAGATGAACAATCCTGACCAGCTAGAACTAGATATTAATGGATTAGACCCTGACCTTAACTCAGATGCACTTACTGATGCAGCAAAAGCTAAACAGAGTACACCTCCCGGAAATGTAGCACGTAACATGGCAGATACAACTGCTATTAAAAATGGTGATGACTTTTCGACTGGCGACCCTGCACCTATTATTACAGATTCTATGAGAAAAAAAGGTCTTATGGTAGGTCCTACATCACGTAGTGCTGTGATGGGTGTAGCTGAAGAAGCTAGAGAGATAGGTAGATTTGATGCTGTTGTAGATGGTATCAGATTTTCAAGTAAAGAAATGAGTAGAGCTGCATGGGGTATCTTTAATGATATCATCGGAGCTGAAACTATGGACGATCTATTTGAAGTATTCTCTGGTCCAAGAGACGTTAAGAATATACTTGGTGGATTGTTTAAAGTAGAATACTTACCAGAAGATGAAGCCCGTGCTGTAGCATTCTCTATTAAATATTTGTTTGATAGATTTTTAGGTAGACCTATAGCTGAATCATCTGCTAGAGTAATGGATACACTAGGTAGAGAGGTAGATACTATTGCTGGAGCACTTGAGGAAATGGCTCCGTCTATAGATACAGACCGTGGCATGAATCTAATTATTGAGAAGCTTGAGTTCTTATTAAATGAGTATGCACTAAACAAATACATATCAGGTTGGCAGTTAAAAAACAAAGACTGGTTTGACCAGACACCTCCAGCTACTGTAAAAGAAGCTTTAGATATTTTAACAGAGGAGTTTCAATCAGTAGAAAATGCTCTAAATGCTAAGAATAGAAAGTTTACAGCAGAACTAAAGAGATTAAAGAAGACAAATCCAGAGGCTTTAAAACCTTTACTTGATGCTTTCTCTCACACTAATGGTGATGTTGACACTTTATACAAGTTACACAAATGGGCAGACAGTCAGATGACACCTCTAGGTTTACTTAGAAGTCCTGACCCTAAGAACATGAACTTGTTTGCTAAGGTTGTATGGGCTGTACGTTACAACAATATGTTGTCAGGTATATCTGCATTCAACGCTGGAATGACTAACGGGTTACAGCTACTAACTAAGACTTTACACTTAGCATATGGACATGCTTTAACTATACCTTTCGCACCAAGAAGTGGTATTGAAGGTTTAAAACGTACACTCTATTATAATACTTCCTTATTTGAAACAAACAGACGTGCTCTTACAGACGCATATCGTATGTTGAAAAAAGTAAACAATGATCCTAAAGCTCTGTTAAGTGCAGCTCGTAAGGACTTTGTATTTAGAACTGATAAGGAATGGAATATACTAGAGGACTATATTAAAGTAGCAGAGAAAGAAGGTAACTGGGGTAAGGCTTATCAATTCAAAGTTATGTCTAATCTTAAACAGTTATCTGGTATGAAGGCTATGCGATTTGGTATGACAGGTCTAGTATTTCCAGATGTATATACAGGATCTACAGTTGCTACTCAGATATCACGTATGAACGCATACACTGATGTACTAGCAGATCAAGCTTGGCCGAACATGAAGATGATGAAGAAGGCTGAACTTGAGAACTATAAGAGTTACTTTGATGAAGACGGATTAATTAAGAATCAGGTTGTTAAAGCATTGACAGGTGATATTGCATTGAATACAGATGATGGTTTATCCAAGTATCTGAATGATGCAACAACAGCTTATCCTGTACTCAAAGAAGTTATGGCGTTTCCACGTACAGCTTCTAACTACATGAAAGTTGGTTTATCATATACACCTATATCAGCTATACCTAACATGAATAAGTATGCAAAGACTATTTATGCTAGAACAAACTCTGAGATAGCCGCAGCTCTTAAGGAGCATGGCATTGAAATGGCTACAACACGAAATGCTCATGTTTTATTTCAAGATCTAAGAGCTGAGTATCTTGGTAGACAAGCTATGGCTAATACTCTCGTAGCTACATTATTCGGTTATGCTGCTAGTGGTAATATACGTGGTAATCTTCATTACAATGCGAAGATCAGAAGAGATCAGATGAGTCAAGGATTAGATCCTAAAACTATCTGGGTTCCCGGTCTAAACAAGTGGGTAAGTTATAAAGGATGGATAGGTCTAGAACATGTTCTTGCACCTATGGCTGACTTAGCTATGTATATGAAAGATGCTGATGAGCACATTATAGAAAACTGGCAGTCAAAAATGGCATGGACTATTGGTGCTACATTCTTAAATGACACACCTTTGTACGGTCTAGAAAGAATATTTGATGTACTTAATGGTAATCCACGTGCAGCTGCAAGGTTTATAGCCGGTGCTGCTAACTCTATGGTTCCTCTTAGTGGTGGATTAAATGTTATTGCTAACGCTATACACCAAGCACAAAGAGATATTGAAACTGATATTGGAGAGTTCTTTAAAAATAGAATACCAATTTTAAAAGGTACAGTGCCTGCTGAGATTAATCCTATAGATGGTCTAGAAGTTAAAGATGCACAGAATCCAGTACTTGGAGCTGTTAACGCAGTCAGTCCTGTAAAGTTTAGTGATGAAGTAAAACCTTATATGCAGTTTTTACACGATATCAGGTATACTGGTCTAGGAGCTTTTGCTAAGGACAGTACAGGATCATACGAATGGACTCCAGCAGATAGACAGATTGTTTTTAAATACCTAGGTCAAATGGGTATTGATAAACAGATCATGAGAATAGCAAAGAGAGCAGATAATCAAAAAGTCATTAAAGATCTTATGTCTCTACGAGCTAGAGGTGGTCCGGGTGAAGATACAATTAAGTTAAGAGCCAGACTTACACCTTTACATAGAGAGATAGATTTAATGATTAATAGATATATTAAGATTGCTGAAATGCAATATCTTAAAGATAAACCACTCATCCAACAGGCTATTATTAACGCCCAATTAGCTAAGGAAAGAATGAAAGAAGGCAACATCGAAGGTGCAGAACAACTGCAAAAGAGAGATGCCGAAATCAAACAACTAATTAAACACGGTAACAACTAACATGAGTGCTGTTATACAAAACGAATATACAGGTAACAATAGTACTACAACGTACTCCTTTACATTCCCATATCTTAAGACCTCGGACATCAAAGCAAGTCTCGATGGTGTGGCGACTACGGCATTTACATTGCCTAATGCAACCACGTTACAATTTAATACTGCTCCCGGTAGTGGAGTCAAAATCAAAATATTTAGAGAAACCAGTGTAGACGATTTAACAGCAACATTTTATGCTGGATCAGCTATCAAGTCAGAAGACCTTAACGACAACTTTACACAGAACTTGTACAAAACCCAAGAGGTGGGAGATCGTTCTCTCAACACTCTTGGTGGTACTATGACCGGTGATCTTAATATAGGCTTTCAAGCTGATATTAATTTTGAAGGTACAACTGAAGATGGCAATGATACTACTCTGACTGTAGTAGATCCTACAGCTAATCAAACATACCGACTACCAAATAACTCTGCTGGTACTTATAACTTAGTAAGTACTGGCGATACTGGTACTGTTGCTACAGGCATGATTGCAGCTGACGCTATAACTGGAGCTAAGATAGCTGACAATGCTATAGGATCTGAACACTTACAATCTAACTCAGTCGGATCTAGTGAAATATCTAGTGGAGCTGTTGGATCTAGTGAAATAAATGATTCAGCAGTTGTAACTTCAAAACTTGCAACTGATGCAGTTACAGCCGCCAAACTTGCAGACAATGCAGTCGTAACAGATAACATTGTAGATGCAAATGTAACTACAGCTAAAATTGCAGCAGATGCAGTTAACGGTACAAAGATAGCTGACAACAGTATAGACTCAGAACATTATGTAGATGGGTCTATAGATAATGCACATTTAGCTGACAACTCAGTATCTCTTGCTAAAATGGCAGACGATTCTGTCGGAACTGCTGAACTTGTAGATGGTAGTGTAGTAACAGCTGCACTAGCTGATAACTCTGTAACACTTTCTAAGATGACTAACAACTCTGTTGGTACATCTGAATTAGTTGATGCAGCAGTCACAGCAGCCAAACTTGCAAACAATGCAGTGGTTACAGCTAAAATAGCAGATTCAAATGTTAGTACAGCTAAACTAGCAAATGATGCAGTTACAAATGATAAACTAGCAGATAATTCTGTATCGACTGAAAATATACAGGATGGAGATGTTAGTACAGTTAAGTTAGCTGACAGTGGTGTAACTACTGGTAAGATAGCTAACGATGCAGTTACAACAGTTAAAATAGTAAATGATGCAATTACTTCTGCAAAAATAGCAGATGATGCAGTTGGTTCTAGCGAACTAGGTGATGGTGTTATTGATACAGTTCACGTAGGGGCTGCTCAGATTACAACTGCTAAAATTGCTTCTAATGCTGTAACAACAGCTAAGATTACAGATGCGAACGTAACTACAGCCAAGATAGCTAATGATGCTATTACTATAGGTAAGATAGGTTGTGAGCAAACAACTATATCTGATAGCGACTCACACATTCCAACATCTGGAGCTGTGGTAGATTATGTTGCAGCACAGATAGCACCTCTTGGTGGTCTCGAAGTTATAGCTACAGAGGTAGCATTTCCTAATACACAGCCAGCTAGTGGTGTAGTTATATCTATATCTGATGCAGGCGGTGTAGTAGTTAATGGATCTGGTACAAGCACTACAGGTAGAACAGTTGGTGGTAGCACTGTTACTATTAACGGATTCCCTGCTAGCTTACAAAGCAAGACAATGGCAGCTGACATAGGTCTTATGGTAAGTTCTACCGGATCTGGTCAGGTATATAACTATCACAAAATATTAGCTAAAGAAGCTGATGTAGAACAATTAAGTAATGACATAAATGATTTCGCAGCAAGATATAGAGTTGGCTCGTCGAACCCTACAAGTGATCTTGATAACGGTGATTTATTCTTTAATACTAGCACAGGTAAAATGCTTGTATATAATGGAACAAATACCGCATGGGAAGAAGTACAATCTATAGGTAACTTCTTTATCTCTACACTTAGCCCTGCCTTTGATGGCTCTACACAAAACTTTACTATAACTAACGCACCTACTAATGTGCAACAAATACTACTTAGTATTAATGGTGTAGTACAGAAACCTAATGCTGGTACATCAACACCATCAGAAGGATTTGCTTTAGATGGTAGCACAGTTAAACTGTCAGCAGCTCCAGCTAGTAGTTCAGACTACTTTGCTGTTGTTATAGGTAGTACCGTAAACATAGGTCAACCAAGTAACAATACAGTAAGTACAGCAGTGCTGCAAGACGATTCAGTTACAGCAGCTAAGATTGCTGCCGGTGCAGTTGGTTCTACAGAGCTTGGTGCTAATGCAGTTATAACTTCTAAGATTACAGATGCAAACGTAACTACAGCTAAGATTGCAGACAGTGCAGTTACAACAGCTAAAATAGCAGCAGATGCAGTTAATGGAACTAAAATAGCTGATGGTAGTATTGGAGCTGAACATATAATTGCTGGCTCTGTTACAAGTTCTAAACTAGGAGGAGGTTCTGTTCTTACAAGTAAACTTGTTGATGACGCAGTGACTGCTGACAAGCTCGCTAACACGTCTGTAACTGCTGGTAGTTATGGTTCATCAACTTCTATACCTTCTATCACTGTAGATGCACAGGGACGTATTACAGCAGCATCTGGTAACACTGTTAACACAGATCTAGTCGGTGACACATCACCACAGCTAGGCGGTGACTTAGATTGTAACCAAAAAGGTATATTACTTCAAGATCGTAATAGTGGTAATCAAGGTGCTATTAAATGGGGTGATAACGGTGAGATGTGGATGTTCCATGCTGGTAGCGATAACACAAACAGAATTTACTCATCAGGTAAAGAATGGGGAATATGGTCTGGAGCAAGTAATGACCATGTTGCTTTTAAAGTTACAGCATCAGATACCGCACCAGCCATAGAACTCTACTACGACCACGCTAGAAAACTAAAGACAAATTCTAATGGATTTCAAGTAGGCACTACTTCTGCACGATTGTTAATAGAAAGTGTAACAAGTGGTGATGGTAGTCAAGATATTGCAAGAGTAGGTCTTAACCGAGACAACGGTAGTACATCTGACAGACAATTATGGAGTCAAGTAACAGTTGCACCTACTGTTTCCAAGTTTAATATTTTTGCTAGGTCAGCAAATGATACTGGTACTGCTGGAAATTATTTGCAAATAGATGCTGTTAATAACAATTTTGATTTACCAAGAGATAATTTAAAACTTCGTATTGGTTCTGGTAATGACCTAGAAATTTTTCACGATGGATCTCATAGCAAAATTACCAATTCAACAGGTTATTTAGTACAAAGATCTAATCAGTATAAACTTTCTAACGTATCAGAAGATCATACATACATTAAAGTTCCAACTCACGAAGGAGGAGTAGAGCTATATTACGACAACAGTAAAAAGCTTGAGACTATAAGTGATGGAATAAAAGTAACTGGACTTGTAGAAGCAGCAGGCGTTCCACTTCAACAAGTATTTAATAATGATAATACGTCTCAGGTTAAAAATGGTACTGGTGCTCTTGCATTAACTTGCTCACAAATATCCATGACCACAAAACGTAGTAACTCACTGATTGTATATTCTTATACTATAAGTGGAGAAGTAGATTCTAACCGTGGACAATGTTTCTACAGATTATTTTACTCAACTAACTCCAATTATAGTGGTGAATCAGCAGTAAACAATACTTGTTTTCAAGGTGGTACTGGAAACGATGATGATGGTAACTTTAATGATAGTGGTACTTTCCACTTTACTAACCCTGTTTCAGCTGGAACAACAATATATTTGAGATTACATTACTCTAACTCTAACTCAAATGCGTCAGTTGAATTTAATCAACAAAGTTTAACTAGCCAACCATCTGGAACAACTAACATAAGCTTTAGCAGAGTCGAGGAAATTACTACATAAGAATATGACATTAACACAAATAAGTACGAATGGTATTAAAGATGCCAACGTAAATACAGCTGATATAGCTGATGACGCAGTTACTACAGCTAAGATAGCAAGTAACGCTGTTACAAGTTCTAAAATAGCAGGATCTGCTGTTCATTCAAGTAAGATTATAGATGCAGCAGTTACTACAGGTAAAATTGCAGACAATGCAGTTATTTCATCTAAGATAGCTGACTCAGCAGTTTCAGGATCTAAACTTGGAAGTTCTGTAGTTAGTTCAACTAAAATTCAAGACAACGCAGTTACTACAACTAAGATTGCAGATGAAGCAGTAACACTAGCCAAGCTACCACATGGTACATCATCTAACGATGGTAAGTTCTTACGTGCAAACAACGGAGCAGATCCTAGTTTTGAAACAGTAAGCATCCCTGCTGGTACAACAATAAACAGTAATACAAACAACTATCTTATTACTGGAACTGGAATTGCAAATACTTTACAGGGTGAGTCTGGATTAACTTATAATGGTAGTACTTTAGGTCTGTCAGGGTCACTTGCAATGACAGGTGGAGGTCTATCTTTAGATGGACACCCATTAGTTGGGACTGCTAGTTTTACTGATATATCAGGTGGTTCATACTCAGCAAGACTTGGTTCAACAGGTTCATCTACTATAAGATCAACTCAAATATATGGTGGCGGTAATCATATTGCAACTTTTGATGGAGTTAACATGAGGTTTGGTATAGGTACCACAACTCCAAATAGGGTTTTTGAAATAAATAATAGCCAACCCTGCATTAGATTAACTAACGGAACTAATGCTTATGATATAGGTACAGGTGGATTTGTTGATGGTTCAGATAGTTTATGTATTCACGATCAAGGTCAAGGTGAACGCTTAAGAATAGATTCGTCAGGAAATTTTTATATAGGATTAACTACGACAGCGTATCCAAAAAAATTAAATTTACAAGGTTCTTCTGGGTCAATTATACATTTGAATAACTATGACACAACTACATACGCAGCCAATACATCTACTGCAATTGAATTTAATGTAAATACTGGAAATACAGGAAATCAAACTGGTGCTTGTGAGATAAGAGCATTTAAAGAAAACGGTACAAATGGTAATAATGCAAGAGCATTAAGTTTTTATACTGGTGCAAATGGTGTTAGTCCAGCAGAACGTTTGCGTATAGAATCTAGTGGATTTATTAGTAACACATATAAACCTGTAAAAACTATACAAAACACTCCAGTAACTGATGGTTCAGGTGATAGATTTTCAATTGCTTTACCAAACACATCTAGAATGTTTAGAGTTACCGGTTCATTTAAATTTGATGGTAATGGTGGAACTTATAGAATTTGGGGTGATCTTGGTAGTTGGAGTGATAGCCATAGCCCTGCTTTAGAAGGCTTTGCAAACTGGTGGGTTAATGGTGCAACCGGAGACCTTGAACAAGATGTTATTTCTGGTAGATATTTTGAAGTTGCTGATCCAGTAGATGCTAGCAGCTGTGAAGTTACTTATGATCTTCTTATAACTACTGAAGCATTTAATGGTACTGCTGGTGGTCAAAGACCGGGAGTATCTGGTAATATTAGTTGGACTTATAGCCAAGTTGGTCGTGCTTGGTCAGTGTTTTCTTATCAAGATATTAATGCTACTGGAAGTGATAGATTAACACACTGGTCATGGGATATTGATGGCATATCTGGTACTCTAGGTACTGGAACTCATCAGTATGTTGTAGAAGAATACCCACTTACAGCACAATAAAATTATGGCAATTAATTATCAATCAAAAGAAGATGTAGGATACCTATTCATAGCACTTAAAGAGTGCTGTGGATTGGATTCAAATACTGTATTTAAAGTTAAAGATTTAGAGTCTGCTGGATCTTATGCTGGAATCGAAATTCTAGAAAGTGATACAAATGAAGTCACTATACCATCTGAATCAGATTTAGAAGCAAAATTTGAAACTGTAAAAAAGAGAGAGAATTTTGCTAAGTTAAGAAGACAAAGAAATAAATTACTAAAAGAATCTGATTGGACTCAAGGTAATGATGTTTCTGATTCAGTTAAAACAAAGTGGCAACCGTATCGACAATTGTTAAGAGATTTACCATCAGTAGAAACACCTACTGATATGTTTTTAACTAATATTACTTGGCCTACTAAACCATCATAAAGTGGAAATACCCACCATAAAAATACCACCAGTAGAAAATATAGAAACAATATCTATACCATTACCTACTGCTGACGTACCTAGTTATGTACCCTTGGTTGTACCTCCTAGTGATTTACAAGAACCAAAGGGTACAAAACCTGTAGAAACTGTAGATCCACCTAAACCAACTTTACCACCTCCTTTTCCACCTTACCCTCTACCGTCTACTGAGGTGCTGGTCCCTACAGTCATTACAGCTGTTACAGCCGTAGCAGCTACAACTGTAGCCACCCCTATTATACAAGATATTAAAGAAAGAATAACTAAATTCTTAAATAATAAGATAAAGAAATGGAAAGAAAACCGGAAGAAAAAAAGGGACTCTTTACAAAACTCAAAGAAAACATAGA
>VTLG01004847.1_pt1 | contig 12977 bp, 27 predicted proteins | sample 4694571 | NCBI WGS metagenome assembly VTLG01 (sample SAMN12604809, study PRJNA352737) | marine metagenome | biome: ENVO:00000447; feature: ENVO:00000209|ENVO:00000569|ENVO:01000036; material: ENVO:00002151; isolation source: viral sequences binned using virsorter ... | reverse complement strand
TTCTTATACATCAATTCATACCCACAACAACTAGTTACCTCTATATCATTCATATTTATTATTCTCCTTTCAATATCTACCTTAAGGGTAGATATTGTATATTTCTATATTATATATATATTATATATATTATATATTTTCTTTTGGTTCTTTTCTTTTGCAATCTAGCAATGCATCTTGCAAGTCTTTATGGATTAAGCTGCCAACTCTAAAGATTCGTCTCGTCTTATTATCGATCTCCTCTGTTCTTTCAGCTTTCTCTATCGCTTTGTAGTATATCTTCCTTGAACACATTCCAGAACTAGAAGCACTATATTCATTAGTCTCAGGCATAGTCTTTCTAATAGTCTCAAGTTCCTTAGCACCCTGTCTCTCTAGGTGGTCGTTGTATATTTGTTCAATATCAATTGGTTTCATAATGCGATTTCCTTTCCTCGTGATTAAAAACTCTTGCAAGAGTTCAAATTTAAACAATAATTTTAACATACACAAGCACTTATTTATAATGCTCAAAAAAAAATGGTGAGACGAAAAATATAACGAAATCTCAAATTTTTAAAAATTAAAAAAAGAACCTAGCAAACTTAATTACTAGGCTCTTTCTTGTCTATCTGATCAGTAATCTATACATTCATCCTGTATAATCTTACCATTCTCACATTTGAATATTCCCATGAAGCACATACCAGGTTCTTCATACTTTAGGTTGAACTCTAGGTTTTTATACTTCTTCTTTGAAGCAGATAGAAACGCTTCTGTTGGAGGGCTCCAAGCAGAATCAAACTCATAGATTAGCATCTCATCATCGTAATCTGTAAGTTCTGCTTCTACATCCCACTTTGTCCCCCAGTTCTCACATCTCCAGTCATACCCTCCATCACCTTTATTATACTTCTTAGGCATAGGTAAAACTTTCTTAAGTGATAACTCTGTATCTTCATCCTTAACAGATCGTTTGAACTTGTCTATCTCTTCTTTACCACCATAGACATGCAACCTGTTGTAGCACCAATTAGGCATCTTCATTACCTCCTTTCTTTTTATGTTTAGAATTATATGGGTCTAGTGTTTCATCTGGTATAATATCATAGTATCTTTTCTTACCAGCACTAATCTGTAAGTCTTTAACTTGACCTGTTTCATATAACTCTTTGATTAGCTTGAATGCATTTACAGTATAATTACATTCTAGTAATTTATTTATTGCTTTGATATGGTCAGGCTCAAACTCTGCTTTAAAGACTATTGCCTTTCTATGTGAGTTAGCATAGGCTCTAATTAGCATGTCTGTTACTCTAACATTAGTATCATAAGGCATAAAAGATTCTATGCCATAGCAATCTGCTAATCCAATATATCTTTTCATTTGCCCTCCTCTGGATATACTACAAATCCACTCTTACCTTCACCTACGCCAAACAATGCACCTGGCCCATTACCTTCATAGTCTCTAGATGCATATATCTTATCACCATTATCTAGAATAATAACAGCAGAGACTTCTCTCTCATCTTCCCAAGCCTCATATTCTAGTTCTTTGTTATTCATTAGCCTAACAGCTATTATCTTTCTACCTATCATAGCAAACCTCCTATTTTAGATTTTGATTGTTTTTGTTTATCTGTTAGCTCGATATAGTGCCACTCACCATTTTGGTCTTGTGCTTCTATTATATCCCAAGCATATACAGAACCATACTCATCAAACATACCAACTTGACTGCCAAGAGTCTTTATTAATCTAGTATTACCTTTCTTATTATCTTCCATAATACCAGGACAAGGTATGCCTAACTGTTTAGTTACTATTTTACTACCTTTCTTTATGTCATTTGTCTTTATCATTTTACTACCTCTACTATCTGTGTGGTTGTGTCACCTAGAGTATAGCACTTCATGCAATCTATACAACTAGAATGACAGTTTACTTTATCGTTGTCTTGTGTTACGTTGTTGAATACCTTGTCAAACTGATCAGGTACATCAACATCTAGCTTATCAAGATAAGGATTAGAATATATCAAGATAAGATTCTTAGGTTTGTCTATAAGTTTAATAGTCTTTCTAACTATGTGTTCTCTCTTAGTCCATAGTGTGAAAGTGACTAGTGGTTGCTTATAGCAAATATTGAATAGGTTAATACAATGAGTTAGATTTATTAACTCACCATGACTATGAAACCTAGCAACAGGAGAAGCTACCTTAGGTAGATAATCAAACTCGTGAACTCTACTAGATAGATACTCTCCAACTTCTTTGAATTTAGGGACACAGTTCTTTCTATATGTCTTTAACATAGACATAGAGTAGCAGCTAGAACATATAATATTATTCTCTCTACTACTCATTGCCTTACAGAAAGGGTTGCTAGTGGTATCACTATTAAGACTAGGTATGCCTAACATTTTACCACTACCCTGTGACCACATACTTTTACTCATCATTAATTTTTCTAGTAATCAAATCACTAGCTTCGTCAATATAGTATTGTATGTCTTCTAATGAATCTAGATATTCTTTTCTAGCTTTACCTACACCTTGCTTCATCCAGGCATTCCAAGACCTCTGTCTGCTTTCCCATTCTTTCTGAACTATCTCAGGTTTAGGTGCTATATAAATACCTAACTCTTCTGCGTGTTCTATCTTTAAGCCACCACCATAACTATACTTGTGACCTGTTTTTGGTTTTCTACCTCTAACTATAATCCTCCATCTAGTCCCATAATCTTTCATCATCTTTCTAACTTCTTTGATGATAGCTAGATTGTCATCTGTATTTGGGATTCTAAATAAGCAATTATAGTTAGGGCATTCTTTATTACTATTCGACATAGTATTCTTTCCCTCCTATCTTAAGGTTACTTATTGTTTCAAGGTTAACTACTCTATAAGACTTCTTGACTAGATCGTATACTGTAACATAGGAGTTACTAGTGTTAGATATAGGTTTACCTGTACCTTTTATATACTTTGTAACTTTTAGTCTACAATTCATAGTTCTAATCGTTCCATCTTTCTTTATAAATACGCAGCTAAATATTCTACCATTAGTAGATTGTATTAGCTTATCTAGTTTATATCTATTTACTTTCATCTTGCAACCTCTTTGGGCCTATCATATGAATAGCACTAGCTATAAGTCTAAGATACTCGAAGTTTACTCTATCATGTAGCTTTACTTCTAGTGTGCTAGTTTCCAAATAGCCTATAACTCTATCATATTCTGATATACCATTCTTGGCTACTAGATGAATCTTGCACTCTCCAAAACTCTCTTCTCCTATTAATACTGTATAGTTTAAGTTAGTCATTGTCTACCTCCTCAAAGTTAAGTGATTGTTTGAATTTCCTGTATTCTTTATCTCCTTTCTGATATATAGTCCAAGTGGCAGATATCAAGAAAAGAAATACAGCTACTACTAGAACAAGTATTTCTAATATACTCATTGGCTTTCTCCTTTTTTTGTAAGTGATTAATTATAAGTCTAGACTAGAGCCTCACATATTCCTTTGCCTAATACGAGCCAGTGTAAACACTGTACTGTTGAATTACATAGGTCTTATAGGACCAGTTATTGGCTCTAATCTAAACTTTTCGACTAATCTACGTATAACGTAGACTACCTAGTATTCCTATTTAGCATATCTACTAGGATTTTATTTCTTTTGGGAAATCGTGTTTATATAGTCTATCAAATAGAACACCATATGTATAGATATCATCGTGTTTAAGTATACTAGTAACTACCTGATAGTGAAAGTTATGACACCCTATTTCTTCTAGGTAATATTCATAGTCACCTTCCCAATTATCTTCTATATCTCTTATAACTGTTTCATTGAATATATCACAATAACCTTCACCTGTTGTTTCACAACCTATTACTACTAAGTATCTATTCTTCATTATATCTCCTCTATTTCATATTCTTGTGTATTATCTTGCATCCACTCTGCCCAACACTCACCATCCCCACACAATTTATTACAATCATCATACTGACAGGCATAGTAGTTAGAATAGAATACACCATTTAGTTCTATACCACATATAGTACAATTATCTTTCCCCATTAGATTTCGTCTCCTTCTGGCCAATAGTAAGCCAAGTTATTAGGTTCTTTCCAATTAAATCTTTTGTAGTAATTATAATCTTTGAATAGTAGATTGCTTCTGTGACTAGAGTGAACCCTCTCATCACCTAACCATTTAGGATAGACAATCTTCTCTGTAATATTTGCAAGCTGCATATTATTATTATAGCCTTGCCTTACCCATTCTTCTATACACATATTCATATATAGACGTAATGCATTAGGATAGGGAAGCCACATTTTATAAGCTGGGTGCTGTTTCCACCCATAGCTAGGTATGTAGATAGAGCATAGCAATTGATATGCCTCTACTCTTTGTTTGCCTAGACGTTTATAATCTAGGGATTTGATAGACTTATCAAAGTCTTGATATGGTAAAAATGTTTGCACTATTTTATAACTCCTATAAATTTTGTAAGCTCTAATTTATTACCCTTAGGCACCTCGTGTACCTGTGAACCCCTGGCAGCCAGGAGGTAAACATTTAGATCAGAATAGCCTAGATTTAGATCAGAATAGTCCAGGACTAGATAAAATTTTTGCGAGGTAATATATATACTAGAATCGATCATTTAGGTAAATATTTTATATATCAAAAAACCCTAGACACCATTTCTAGTATCTAGGGCTTTTATCTATTATTTAAGATATTTTATTTATTCAATATCTTAGCTTCTAGTCTTTCTTTCTCTTGCTTCTTTCGTTCCTTCTCATCTATGTTAGATAGATTTAGAGATGGTAACACTCTATCATCATTAGAGTTAAGAACAACGTATCTCTCACGCTTTGTTGCTTGGTAGTACTCATCATCCTTGATAGTCAACCCATCTTTTACTAGAGATTGTAAAAACTTATTCCATCTATTTCTAATCTCTTTCATATGCTTACTATCATTTCCACCACCACGTTCACCTTTGATTAGCTTTTCTAATCTCATCTCATCTATCAAGCTTTGAAACATCTCTTGACTCATGAAGTCTTTATATCCTTGAAGACTTAAGATATCATGTTTGATAGGTACACCATTTTTATCTACGTTCTCTTTGAATCTAGCTATTGTTTTTTCTATTTGGTTTTTGTTTTCTTTTGTCATTTTACTTTCCTTTCCTAGTTTTACTAGGTGTTTTTTTGTTTGTCTATTTACGCTTAAAACGCTACGTTAAAAGCTAATCTAATTAATGTATATGCTAGAGTTAGCATTAATGTTACTAAAGTCAAGAAGTAAATATTTCTAATTACTAGCCATTGAGCTCTACTAAATTTTAAATTACTAGAATGTATGTTTTCGATAAAGTTACTTTTCATTTTATTTCCCCTTTTTACTAGGTTGTTATTGTTTTCTAGAACTTGAATTAATCTAGTTCGTATTTCCTTAAATCATACCTATAATATACATATTTTATATGAGATATACAAGAGATTTCTTGAGACCAACCCCCCTAGGGGGATAAAAAATCTATGTCGTTGGCAGATTCACTGTCACACAATAAAAAAATTAATAACTTGACTAGCAGAAAAATATTTGAAAAGAACTTGAAAGTTTTATATATTACTTTATGGCTAACCTAACAAAATATAAGCCAAATCAATTACTAGCTATTGAATTATATTCAAGCGATCCAGGTATATCACAAAAGGCTATTGCAACCAAATGTGGTGTAGATGTTAAGACTGTTAGAAATTGGTTAAGCAACCCAGATTTTATCGATTCGATTTACAAAAGATACATGGAGATTAGTGGTTTAGAACTTCCAGGGGTTATCAAAGCAATGATTGAAGAAGCTAAGATGGGTAACGTGCAAGCAGGTAGGTTAATACTAGAACATTTTGGAAAACTAGAGAATAAAATAAAAATACAAGTTGAGTCACCTTTTGAAAAGTTTTTACGATCAGATGCAGAGGATGCAAGTTATGTGGATTTATCTTCAAGTGAAGTTAATTATTTTGATGAACTATCAAGTGAGGTTGGTGTTTCTAATGTTGAGTTGCCAAAAAGAGATGACTCCAATGATAAGCCAATTGCTAAGGCTAGCCTAGATGGAAAGAAACTAAAGGCAGCTACCAAGTTTGCTATTCAAAAAGAAAAGAAAAGACAATACCAACAACAAGCATATCAACTACGAAAAAGAGCTAAAGCTGTAGATTTAGAATTACTACCAAATGGAAGACACTCAAAAGGTGTTAGGGAAAAGTGGATGAAAGAATTAGAAAAAAGGGAAAATGACTTATTATAATTTACTAATATCCCTTAATGGGATATTAGAGTATATAGTATATATATAATATATATATATATATATATAATAATATATATATGGAAAATTACAAAAAAAAATGGTTTAAGTTTACAGATTACATCCCACATGATGGGCAACTTAAGCTACACTATCCAGAAAAAGATGCAAGATTCATGGTTGCTGTATGTGGTAGAAGATGGGGAAAGTCTTGGTCTGCAGCAAAAGAAATAGAATGCATTGTTACTCAACCAAACAAAAGAGCTTGGGTAGTGGCTCCAACATACCAAACAGCAGAAAAAGTTTTTAGAGAAGTATGGAACACTTGCATTACACAAAAGCAAATGCCTACTCGTAGAGCATCTTACAGAGATATGTACATAGAGTTCGAGTGGGGTTCTGTATTTGAGGGCAAGTCTGCAGATAATCCACCATCACTTGTGGGTGAGGGTCTTGACTTACTTGTTCTAGATGAAGCAGCTAAACAAAAAAAGAAAACATGGGAGATGTATCTACGACCTACATTGTCAGATAGAAAAGGGAAAGCAATCTTCATTACTACACCTGAAGGATATAATTGGGTTTACGAGCTATACCTTAGAGGCCAATCAGATAAAGATTGGATTTCTTTCAATAGTCCCTCTTGGGAAAATCAACATGCATACCCAGAAGGAGATAAAGATGAAGACCTTATTGAGGCTAAAAGAAATATGGCTCCAGAAATATTCGACCAAGAGTATGGAGCATTATTTACAAGTTTTGCTGGAAGGGTATATGATTTTGACAGGAATCTTGATGTTGGTAACTATCCCTATAGTCCTGATTACCCTACTTTTTGCAGCATTGATTTTGGTTATCGTATGCCTGCTGTGGGATGGTTTCAAGTTTATATGGTCGAAGGTAAAGAGCATGTAAGAATAATTGATGAGATAATTCACGAAACAAATATTAAGACAGATGAACTAGCAAAAAGGATAAAATCTAAGCCATATAACGTACAGGCTTACTTTGGTGATCCAGCAGGAAAACAAGCTCAGGGACAATCAGGCTTGGGAGATACAGAAATTTTTCGTAAGTTAGGTATTGTGGTACGTAGCAGAAAAGATAAAGTTAGTACTAGAATAGAAGCTGGGATATCACATATCAGAAGATTTATAAAAAATGCACAGGGTGAAAGATTCTTGCATATTGACAAGAAATGTCAAGGAATTATAGAAGATTTCGAGAATTATAGATACCCAGAACACAAAGAGGGAGCATTATTGAAGGAAATGCCTATAAAAGATGGAATACACGACCATGGAATGGATATGGTACGTTATTTCTTCATAAACAGGTTTCCTATCCCACAATCACGAATAAAACTAGGGAGTCGATAGAAAATGTTTGCAAATGATGTAATAAAACAGTCTATTTCTGATTTTATATCAGAAAAATCAAGATATAGACGTAGATATGTCCAAAAATTAATAGATTACTACACAGGAACTAATTCTGACAATTATATTGCAGATTATTTTAGCGCAGAGTCATTTAACGAGATTCCTAGGTACCATATGAACATAACTAGGAAATTTATAGACAAAATGTCTAGAATTTACACTTCAAAGCCTCAAAGAACTCTAAAAACTAAGACAATGACCAAAAATTACGAGGATTTGACTAGATATAAAGATTCTAGGATGAAACATGTAGAAAAAATGACGAATTTGATAGGAACTATCGCTACTTATGTGTATTTTGTAGAAAAACCTGATGGTTTGTGCCTAGAACATAGGCCAATTTACTATTTTGACGTATTTTTTGATGATGATGACCCATATACACCAACTTCTATCGTGTATCCTAAGTTACATCATACTGATCAATCAGATATGTACTCAATACAAGATTGTGACTATGTTTATTGGGATAATGAGTATGCAATTACTTATAATTCTGCTGGACACATTATAAACGAGCTTAGACACAATTTAGGTGTCTTGCCTTTTGTATTTACTAGAGATATTGAGCAAATAGATGATTTTTTTGCAGAAGGAGCATCAGATATAGTAGATGTTAATGAACATCTCAATATTATCTTTACAGAAGCATGTTTAGGTTTAAGATTTCAGATGTTTGGGCAACCTTGGGCGAGTGGTGTGTATGAAGATGAGCCTCTTGCAAGAATGGGTTCTGATACCATTATCAATCTTCCTCAAGATGGAAAGTTTAGCATAGTATCTCCCCAAGGTGACCTTTCTAAGGTTATTGAGTTTATTAAATTCCAAATGGAAATGTTAGCTCAATCTAGACACATGTACATAAACTTTGACAGCAATCAAGATAGACCATCATCTGGATTAGCTCTCAGAATAAAAGATTTTGATAGAATGGAAGACTATCATGACGATATCGATCGATATAGAAACTTTGAAAAGGATTTCTTCTATGTTGAAAAGATATTAGCACAAAGTCGTGGAATTGACTTAGGTGATGAATTAATCGTTGACTTCAAGGAGCCTGATTACCCTAAATCAGTACAAGATCAGATAGCAAAAGATGAATATATGCTTTCTAAAGGTTTTATTACTGAAGAAGAGATTGTAATGAGAGAAAGAGGAGACATCTCTATGGTAGAGGCTAAAAAAATAATAAGACAGAATAAAAATACCTTAGGAGGTCAAGATGGCGAAATACAAGGGCAAAACAGTACGACTGAACAAACCTAGTAGAATACGAAAAGGGCAAACATCCTTTGGTCGTAAAAAGTTTCAGGTTTTTGTCAAAGTAGGTTCTAGAGTAAAAAGAGTTACGTTTGGAGACCCAAACATGAAAATAAAAAAATCTAGTCCTGCAAGAAGAAAGTCTTTTAGAGCTAGACATAGATGCTCTACTCCTGGGCCTAAAACAAAAGCAAGATATTGGTCTTGCAAAATGTGGTAGACTATGGCAAGAAAAAAAAGAAAAACTAAAAGAAAAAAGTCTAGAGTAAACGAAGCAGGAAACTATACTAAGCCAGCACTTAGAAAAAGATTGTTTTATTCTATAAAAAGAGGAACCAAGGGTGGCAGAGCTGGTCAATGGAGTGCTCGCAAAGCACAAATGCTTGCTCGCAGATATAAAGCTGCAGGAGGAGGTTATAAGTAATGGCACTTAAAAAATCACAACGATCTCTAAGAAAGTGGACTAAACAGAAGTGGGACTATATTAGCAAAGGAGATAAAAAGAAGCCTAAAAGCAAACGAGGTAGATATTTACCTAAGTCTGTTAGAGCTAGCCTAACTCCATCTCAAAAAGCATACGAGAATAGAAAGAAAAGAGCTGCAAGCAAAAAAGGTAAACAAAGAGCTAAGTATTCTAAAAGCACTAGAAGAAAGATGAGAGGCAAATAAGGTATGAGGATAAAAGCTAAATACCTAAATAAAGATGGCTCTGTTAATGAGTCAAAGATGAAAGCTAAAGCAAAAGAAATATTGTCTCCTTCTATAGATAGAGTAGAAGCATATATTAAAAAAACAATAAATAAAAGATTTACACAAGGTAAAAATTCAGATGATGGTAGCAATTTTGAAGATATTAAACCCTCTACTCAAAGATGGAGAAGATATACAGGTGGTGGAAACGTAGATGGTAAGCCTTTAAACTTTACAGGAAGTTTGGGCAACTCTAATAAAGTAGTTAGAAGAGGTCTTAATATAGATATAGTAAATAGTAACCCCTATTCACAAGGATTAAATGAAGGTTTTACAGGTAAAAGGGGTGGAGGTACACAAACTATACCTGCTAGAAAACATTTAGATGTCCCAGACGAAGTAAATGACCTTGAGCAAGGGAAAAAGATTATGAAATTTAATGAACTTCAAAAGAGGTTTGCTGACGAATTTTTTGAAAAAAGATAAGGAGAGCATATGGATGCTAAAGATAAAGAAATATTAAGAGAAATTATAACAGAATTAACTGTAAGTATATCTAAAATCGAAAATAAAGTAGATCAGTTTATTAAAGACTTTTACGATATGCTAGAAAACTCTATTCCAGAACAAGGAGCTATTATGGAAATAGATGATGGCTATCAAATTATGTTTTCTGCTAGTGTTATGAAAGAAATGGAAAAAATAATAGGTGAAAAGCCTTTACTAATGGGATTAACATAATATTTGGATATATTCTATAAAATTATTTATCTTATGATATAATAAAATAAAAGGAATTGACAGATGTCAGAAGAAAATATAAGCCAGGAGGCTACAAACCAAAGCAACGAACAGGAAGTTCAAACTACAAAATCAGACGAGAATGTAGATTATAAATCTCTTTATCTAGAAGAAGTATCTAATTCTAAGAAACTTCGTAAGAGAGCACAGGCAACAGAGCAAACATTATCAGAAATTGAGAAGAATAAAGAAACTGATAAAGTCAGACAATTAAAAGAACAAGAAAAATTCAAAGAATTATCTGAAAGTTTGCAGAAACAACTAGATAGTGTTTCACCTTTTAAAGAAAAGTGGGAACAATATGAAAGTAGCAAAAGAGAAAAGTTGTTAAGTAAATTGCCTAAAGAAGATAGAGAAGGTTTAGCTAATGAGAGTTTAAAAACTCTAGAGTATATTGCTAATAAAGTAATTCAAGATACTCCTTCAAGTCCTGCCCCTGTTTCTGGAGCAGCTAGAAATATCGACTCATTACCAGAAGATACTTTTGGCAAAATGGATAAAGAAGATATCAAAAAGAATTGGAGTGATATAATAGGGCGATACTCTCAACAGCATAGAAAAAAGACAACTTAAAACTTTAAAATTTAGGAGAAGAAAATATGGGATTATATAGTAGCGTAGTACAGGATTCCTACTCGAAGCAAACAGAAGCAGATGTTTTTATTCCTGAGCTTTGGGCAGATGCAATTCGTTCTACATTCAAAAAACAACTTGTTTTAGGAGCTTTAGCAAATGACTACTCATCTTTAGTGTCAGGTGGTGGAGATAAGATTCACATACCTACATTTGCAGATGTAGCAGACGCAGCTGCGAAAACACAATACGATTCAGTTAGTTATTCTAAAAATACTGAAACTGAAATCACACTAGACATTGATCAGCATTACTATACTGCTGCTATGATTGAAGACTTAGCAAAAGTACAGTCAAGTGCAGACTTAATGACAAACTATGCAGACTCTATTGGCTATAAATTAGCTTTACATATGGAAGATGCTTTAGCTGCTAAATTAGCAACTACTACACGATGCATTAACTTAGATAATGGTAACGCTGGACAAACTCTAGATAGAGTATTATCAAGATCGAGAATAGTTGCAATAGTAAGACATCTATACAAAGTAGGAATTAACCCTGAGGATTGTGTAATGGTTTTATCTACTAGACTATATGCATCTCTGTTTGATTTAGATGATTTCGTTCATGCAGAAAAAATAGGTGCAGTTGCCAACTTCCCAGCAGGAACAGTTGGAACAATTATGGGTATTCCAGTTATACCTAGCACAAGAGTAAATCGTAATCTTATCGCTGCAGGTGCAGTAGATGAAACAGGTGCAAATGTAGATGATGATTTATTCCCAGGTGGATTCGTAATTCACAAGGATGCACTAATGGTTGCTTATAGTAAGTATCCTACTGCTAATGCAGAATACGATATGGACTATATTGCACACAAAATGGTTACTGATGTTGTTTATGGTTGTGGAATACTACATGATTCTAGCGTAAATCAAGCTAGAGTATTCAGCTTAATGGAAGCAGGAGCAACAGCAGCAAATGGTGGAAGCTGGACATAGTAAGAATTTATTTCTTATTATAGTGCTTAATTTAAGGGGGTGGGTGACTGCCCCCTTTAAATAAAAGGAACTTAAGATGCCTAAAAAACAAAAAAAAGAATATCCAAAATATTACATTAATCAAGCTAATGGAGCATTTCTTGTTGTTAATGATGAGTTTGGAGCTGATGCAGCTAAATCATTACCTTTAGTAGAATGTGATAAAAATAGAAAAATTATTAAATGATAAACAATATTGAAGAAATCGTTGAAGAGGTTTTATATAGACTAGGGTGCTATAGTGATGATGCTCTAGTTTTAGTATTAAGGACAGGACAAGCAGAGTCAGGATATAAGACTCTTAGACAATATGGTGATGGCCCAGCATTAAGTTATTGGCAAGTAGAACCTGCTACAGCGAAAGATTGTATAGATAATTATTTGAAGTTTAGAAAAGATAGATATGATGCTCTAAAATCATTAGGATTTATAGAAGATCAGCTAGAGTATAGTTTACTATCTAATATAGCAGTAGGTGCTGCTTTTTGCAGAATAAAATATTTAAGAGATTCACAACCACTACCATCATGGGATGATATAGATGCCCAGGCTCAATATTGGAAAAGAGTATATAATACTGAATTAGGTAAAGGAACAATACAACATTTCAAAAAGGCTAATGATGGATTCTATAAAAGTATTACTTGATAGCAAACCTACGACTTCTTTAGCAGGAACTCTAGGTGGTTTCTTTATATCTCTAACAGAGGTTCTTACCCCTGTCCTTAGTTTTATTATATTGTTTGCAAGTGCTATAACAGCTGTCTGTTTAGCATATATACAATTTAACAAAGCGAGGACATATGTCAAAAAAAAATCCAGTAAAAAGAGTAGTAGT
>VTLG01003081.1_pt1 | contig 12977 bp, 26 predicted proteins | sample 4694571 | NCBI WGS metagenome assembly VTLG01 (sample SAMN12604809, study PRJNA352737) | marine metagenome | biome: ENVO:00000447; feature: ENVO:00000209|ENVO:00000569|ENVO:01000036; material: ENVO:00002151; isolation source: viral sequences binned using virsorter ... | reverse complement strand
TCAAAGTCTTGTGCATTTTGGAGCGTTTCTTTCTCCTGCATAACTTGATCTGGTAGTGGGTTGTCAATCATAATTCGCTAGCGAAATTCTCAGTTGAAAGTAATTTTTTTAAGGTAAGTGTTATTTAATATAGCTCCGATTTTCCTGCGTAACTCATCATCTTTATCAGTTTTAGCTTTGTGATAATCACGAATTAAATCCTGATAAATTTCAGATTTTAGTTCAGTTTTTTGTTGTTGAAGAATAGACTCTATAGGTTCTATATCGTACATTTCTTCAACTTTAGTTATCCACTTGTAAACTGTTTTATCGCTTACGCAATAATCGGCTGCAAGTTTAGAAGCTATCTTCGTTTTTTTTACATTGGAGCGTAGCATTTCTGCTATTGCTTCAAATGCTTCATCTCTGGACTCTGTTATGTTCATTCCTCCTCCCAAAGTGATTGATCTAAAATAGTTTCATTATCATAATCTCCTTCTCCAACCTTATATTTATCAGGATTTTTAAGAACATAATCCCAAGCTATTTCTTTTAATAACTCGTCATCATATTCATTAATATCTTTTTCTTCATCATCAAAAGGGCAATCTGGAAATGCCTTTTCTTGTTCTGATATATAGTGTTGCCATATATCATTTAAACAAATTTCAAATGTTTGTTGATAATCTGTAACTGTTTTAAATTCAACTATTTTCTTTTTAGTCATTTTCTAACTCCTTTGTATCTGCATAAACCTGATCGTTAACTCCTTCGTCCCAAGTATCTAAAGCCCACTCTTGGTCTTCGTCCCAATCATAGGCTCTTTCAATAGCTTCATCTTCGTCTTTAGCTTTTACCTCATAGTACTGGCTATGTGTTTCAGCCATAAGAACTCTAAAAGTTTTTTCTTTTGGTTCGTTCATTGACATAAATCCTCAAATCGTTTTTGTACTTCTGCTAGAACAAAAGGTTCTAACGCATTAGGAAATTCTTCTGTGACTTCTTCGTAAAGTCTTTCAAGAATTTCATCATTTACTGGGTGCGACATATATATAGCTCCTACCATGATGATTGATAATAGAAGCTATCGAAACATTTCCCTGTTCCTGCCATTTTGTTTTGCCAATCCAAACAGGCTTGCATACGTTCCTTAGTGTATTTAAGGTCTTCAAAGTAATAATCATCATATTCTTGAGAACCAAAGAAAAAACCAGTTGTATTAGGTAAGTTAGCTTCTGCCTTTGCTAACTTTGTTTTTGGATCGGGTTCAGATAAAATGTTGTCAATTTCTTCAACTAACTCTTTTATCTGTTCATCACTAACGTAACTACGCTCGCAGTTATCATCTCCACCCTGAACATTTTCAACGAACCAGTTGTGAATACAATTAACTTTTCTCCAATAAGCAATAGGAATGCTTACTGAATAATAATTCCAGTTAGTAAACTCTACTGGAGCGTCTTCAAAACCAATAGATTCAAGAGTAGATTCAAAGCTAGGGTCAAGAGCAACTTTAGTTTTATCAAGACTTCTTTCAGTAAAAGCTCTTGTTGAAAAAGTTCCCTCGAAGTACATATCTAAACCCATTAGTTGCCCTCCTTTGCGTTTAGGTACTTAACAACGTCAGTTAGATTGGTTGCTATTGCTTTTATATTTTCTCCCAATTCTATAGTTAATTCAGCTTGTGACTTGTTTAACTCTTGTTGGGAAGTTGCAGATTCAACTGTTGCTTTGCATAACTCTGTAACAGCACTTTCAAGAAATGAAATTTTCTTATCGAATACTGTTAGAGCTTGTAAGACTTTTTGAAAGTCTCTATCGTTTTGAGTCATAAATTTAGGATAAGTGAACTCATTATTAACAATAACATTGTTTTTGCGTAATTGCAACATTGTTATGCTATATTTAATGATGTAGTAACAGTATCATCATGAGTCTAATTAAGTCTTACATACTTTCAATCGAACAAATGGGCTATGACCCCTATCATCTCAATAAATTATCCTCTGAAGAGTGGGATAACCTACTAACTAAAGCCTTAAAGTCAGATAAAAAGTTATATGAGACTTTAATTCTGACTAGATGTAAACTAAAATTAGAAAAAGGGATTAATTAAAATCCCTCTGGTTTATTTAATTTAGTTCTATTAAAAGTCCGTGCCTTTTTCTTAGGCCGGACTCTTTTTATTTTCATTGGTTCGTAACCCTGAACTAACATTCTAGGGTTAGGTATCATTTGATGAATCATTTTCATTTACTTAAATCCTTTTTTTTTAGTTTTGTAATACCTGAAGACTAGCTCGAAGCTATGCAACATTTCATGTTGAAAGACGCATAGCTGAGTTTCTATTCTCGCTTGCTCATCTAATATATCCTCATATCTTTGCATGAAATTAGCTTTGATTGCTGAAATCTCGCATAGTTTTGATTGGATCGTTATTAATTCCTCAAATAAATCTTTATCGTTAGTAATTACACGATCAGATAAATTAGATAATTTTGCTAGATCTTCTTGAGCCTGTATCATTTCAGGATCAGTCGCTTTGTAATTTTTCATTTGTTTAGCTCCTTTTTTAAACAGTTTGTTTTAATGTAATTTCTAATAATTATTTTGTATTGATCTTGTATTTGATATTTTCCTAAAAGATTCTCTTTATACCATTTTGATTTAGGAAATAACTTTTGTATTTCTCTTAAACTTTGATGTATATAATGATCTCCATACCCATATTGAAAAGGTAATTTAATAACTTTTTCATTATTCATACCATAGTTAAGTGTTACGTCACTTGAGAAATAAGAATTGCCATAAATTTTATCCCTCCATTCCTTTGCTTCAATGTCAATCGTTTTTAATTGTTTAAGTTGCATAATTTTAAAAAATAAAGAATAAAAAGAAAAGGTGAGATTAGCTCTCACCAATTACCATATCTGCTGCTTTACTAGCATTGGCTAATGACTTAAATAAGATCTTTGGATCGGACTTAAGCATTGGACACCATGCTTCAAGATATGCAGCATGATTTTGTGTGTCTAGGTTAGAAATTTGTAGCCTATTACAAACTAGATATGCTCCAAGTTCAGCAACTAATTCCTCATTTGCATAAGTTAAGTCTTTTCGATTTAACCTAGACTTATGTTTTGTTGAGTGGATCGCTTCATGAGCAAATGTAGCTAGATAAGATTCGTCATTTTTAAAATTGTATCTTTTAGGAATTACAATTTCATCATTTGACTCACGATAATAAGCTCTATCTCCACCTTTTACAAGAGTGTTAATCTGTTTTTCCCATTGGAATAATCTGTCGTGAGCTTCTTTAACCCTGACATCTAATTCCCTGGGCTTTGCAGTTAGAACCGCATCATCAATCATTTTTTCGAGCTTAAAACTAGCTTCATCATCTAGCCCACGAACATCACTGACGTTAAATACTGGAACGCATTTATAGCTCATATATTGAGCTTTCTTTGCTTCCCCATTTACGTCTAGTTCTTTTGTTTCATACTCTCTCAAAAGTGGCTGTAAAATCCGAGCAGATTTTGAACCTTTTTTAATAGTGCAATTTATGGAACGTGCCTGTCCTCCACCTATAAATAGAGGTAAATGCCAATTCCTAATAGAACTTTGTAAACAAAGAAGAGCAGGGTTAGAGCCTTTATACTCATGCCCTGATAAGACATTCCTGGAAGCCGCCTTTAACTGTCCACTCTTTACGCCATAATTTTGTATTCCCTGATTCAAGAGCCTGAATTAATTCATTCACAATTAGCTCTTCAGGTTTTACATAATCTTTTTTGGCATTCATTCGGCCACTCATAATAGTCATAATTTTTTAGGATAAATGAAAAATTTTTACAGGAAAAAAAGGGGAAATTTATTCCCCTAATTTAGATAATTTTTGCCTGAGCCAACTAATAATCTCAGGGTCGAGATTTTCAACCCTGAGACACTTTTGTAAATAAAACTTATCAGATGAATCACTAATAAGTTTTTGCCAACTTTTTTTATAGTTGTTCATTTTTAAGCTCCTGATCTTTTCTTGCTTGCTTGCAACTTTTCTTAAAAGCGTCATAAACGTCTTTTTTAGTTGCTTTTGTTAGGTCTAGTTCGATTGGCTCATCATTAGATGATGCATTCATAAATACAATAGATGGCATAATTTTTAAAAGATAAATGAAAAAGGAAAAAGGGGGAAATTAATCCCCCTATAAATTCAGGTTGTATAATGACTCATTTTTTTAAACTCCTACAAGTTGGTTAATCATGGACTGCGGAACCGCTTCCGCTTCTCTCCCGTTTAAGTATTGGGCGATATGCTTTGAAGTGGTTCGGCTGTAATATTTTTCAGTTTTGAAAATTTCTCCAGAGTGCATTTGAAATGCTACAGGAGTGTCATAACTAAAAAATGCTTCTGAACCTGAGGGAAGAGCCAATATAGTTTTACTGGCTCCTAGTCTTTTAATTTTCATTTTGGATTGATTGTAAAGTTTGCAAGTAATTTGTTTGGAACGTTTCGAGGGCTTGATAAGCACCAAACCCCGAATAAATAACAGAACCAAACAAAATCGAAAAACAAATAAATTTAATTTTGTTCATTTTTGGAAATCTCCATTGAATCGAAATCGTAAATTAAAGAACCAGAATAAAGCCGATTGAACTCGGCTTGATCTTGGTAGAAGAAGTACTCGAACTCTGACATCAGAAGAACCTCCTGATGAACTTTTGAAAGAAGTTGTATTTCTTTCTAACTGTAAAACTTGCAGGAATTACAATCGGTGCAAAGTCATTCTTCATATTCGGACGAATTACCGTAAATCTGGGTAACTCAACTCTTTTTGAATTTACTTCGACTCGATGATAGAAAGGTCTGTTCAAGTTCAAACTCTTGCAAGTAGCAAGAGCAGATTCTTGAGTGTGTCTCTCTGCTACGAGATCCCATCTTGCAGACTTGTTAGCATAATCAATGCCAGTAAATCTAGTGATCGAATAGTTCATTTAGAATAAATTGAATGAATTGGATAAGAAGTAAAAGGTATTACCTTTTACTTGTAGGCTGATCCAAGCTCGTGAGTAATCTGTGAAAGCAAAAGGAAAGCTAGACCGAAGTTCTAAGCTCCTGTTTGGCCTGTTATTTTCGTGAGTGATGCAGCCTAGAAGTAAAAGAGTAAAAGATCTATTTCAAACGCCGATTGTCCGTTAATCTGGGGCGGTTCCTCTGGCCGAGGTGGCTATGTTCGGCGGGTGATTCCTATGACCCCTCCCTACTTGCTAGCGTATTGATTCAACTACTTAATATAAATATTACATCACTTTTGCTAGCAGGGCAACATCAATGTGACACTATTTATACTGGCACAATCCCTCCAGAATCGGCTGAGAGAAGCGAAAATTCTTAAGGTATAAAGTATCACAACGCTAGCATAATGCTGTCAGAGAGCCTCACAGATAGCTTAGAAGAGACTTCTGGAATCTACTGGGGGGCTAGTTGCAAAAAAAATTTTATATTATCGATTACCGCCTACCTTAAACATATATTGCTAATCTTTGTTACTGATAAGTATGTACTACTTTGTTTCTACTTTTATAGATAGTTCAGGTGCTTGAATATTGACTGTTTCTACTGACTCTCCGATAACTTTGCCTAATGAATCCAGGATTTGTGCTGCTGTTTGTAATTGTCCTTTTGAAACTGCTTTATTAAATAATCTGACTCTCATTGCTTGAAGTCTTGGAAGCATATTTTCTCTATCTTTTTCCCAATCTTCATTATTCCATTGCTTTACCCTACTCCAATCGCTCCAGGCTGAAGTTTCTGCAATACCTTCAATCTTTGCGTGTTCTAAAACTAATTGTCTTGTTGTCTTCCCTTCTAGCTGACGGGAGTATAATCTTTGACTCCTAGCTTGAATATGCTCTTTTGTATTGCAAGCAAACTTAGAACGTCTTTTTCTTTTTTCTTGTTGTTGTTTTTGTTCTTCTGGAATAAAACCAGACATAAACGATTCAGCCACGGACTCAATCAGATAAGGTATTAATTGAATGATAACCTAGAAATATCAATTTAGGCTATAAAAAGGGGGTAATACTTGAAAAATTTGTTATTTTTTAGTGTATGGCCGTAAAAAACGCACCAGAAATAAATTTAAGATATGCCCAGGGACAGGTTTTTAACTGCGAAAAACGATTTCGTGTCCTTGTAGCTGGCAGAAGATTCGGAAAATCCTATTTATCCTGTATCGAACTGCTTCGTGGAGCGATTGATCGACCAGGGGAGACATATTTTTACTGTGCACCGACATATCGGATGGCAAAAGACATTGCATGGAAAGAATTAAAGAGATTAGTGCCTCGATTATGGATAAAAAGCAAAAACGAGACAGATTTGCGGATTGAATTGATTAATGGATCGACAATCGAGCTAAAAGGAACAGAAAATGCGATGGCATTGAGGGGAAGAAGTCTTTCGGGGGTAGTATTGGATGAAGCAGCATTTATGGATCAGGAGGTATGGGCAGAAGTTATAAGACCAGCTTTAGCTGATAAACAGGGGTGGGCTTTATTTATTAGTACACCTGATGGAACTGCCAGTTGGTTTTACGATATGTGGTGTTATTGCGGAGAAACCGAGCGAGATGATTGGCAAAGATGGAGTTTTACTACGATTGAAGGGGGAAATGTAAAAGAAGAAGAAGTCGAAGCAGCTAGAGGTCAATTAGATGCCAGAACATTTAGGCAGGAATTTGAAGCTAGTTTTGAGAATTTAACTGGTTTAGTTGCTGTTAGTTTTAGTGATGACAATATTGACAAGGAAGTGCAGGATTTACACATGATGCCCTTATTAATCGGATTGGATTTTAACGTAGATCCGATGGCAGGGGTTTGTGCCGTAAAGCATAATGACTGTCTTTATGTGTTCGATGAGATTATGCTGACGGGTGGGGCAACAACTTGGGATTTTGCAGAAGAGGTTGTAAGGCGATATGGAGTAGATCGAAGGGTAATTGCTTGTCCTGACCCAACTGGTAGCGCAAGAAAAACCAGTGGAGTTGGTGTTACTGACCATACAATTTTAAGAAGGAATGGTTTTACAGTTATGAGTCCTAAATCCCCCTGGAAAATTAGAGATAAAATTACTGCTGTTAATACTGCTTTATTAGATGCTGATGGAAATCAGCGAACATTTATCCATCCAAGATGTAAAGAATTAATAAAAGCACTCAGAACTTTAACTTACGCTCCAAATACAGGGATGCCTAATAAACATTTAGGGGTTGATCATGCTTTTGATGCTTTTGGTTATCTTTGTTTACAGCAATTTAATCTGGCAAAACCAGAGACATTAGGGCAAACTGCGTTTAGAATATACTAAGAACTACCTAATTCTTATCATGTATCATTCTACAACTAAGAAAAAGAAGAAGAAAAAGAAGGGAGGTAAAAAACGTGGCAAATGTTCCTGTCAATAAAGCGTTATACTCTAGGGTAAAGTCAGAAGCCAAACGTAAATTCGCTGTTTATCCTTCTGCTTATGCTAATGCGTGGCTTGTACGAGAGTACAAAAAACGTGGTGGTACTTACCGAGTGGAGAAGAAACGTGGCAAGAAGTAGTGGTGGTCTTACCCGTTGGTTTAAAGAAAAATGGGTAGATGTTAAAACTGGTAAACCCTGTGGTCGATCAAAAGGAGAAAAAAGAGGCTATCCAGCTTGTAGGCCAAGTAAACGTGTATCAAGTAAGACACCTAAGACTGCTTCAGAGATGTCAGCAAGTGAAAAATCAAGATTTAAGCGTGAAAAAACTAGCAGTAAGAAGATAACATACCAACATAGACGGAGGAAAAAGAAAAAATGAGCAAATCTCACGCAATGGCAAGATGTCAGGGTTACATCGCAAGTGTCAAAAAAGGTAAGAAAAAGAAAACTAAGCCTAAAAAGAAGAAAAAATGAGTGTAAAATCTCATGTAAAGCGGTAACATAGAGTTATCTAGGAAAAATCATGCCTAAAAAGTCCTATTCTGCAAAACAAAGGAAATTAGCTGCTGTTGCACCTCCTAGAGATAAAATCACTGGTGCTGATTTTAAAAAACTAAAAAGTAAGAAGAAGAAAAAGAAAAAATGAAACTAACTACTCGTCAAAAGAACCTACTGGATAAACATTCGGAGCATCATAGTGCCAAACACATGGAGTTTATGAAAAGACGTATGCGAGCAGGAGATACTTTTACCCAAGCCCATAAAAAGGCAAAAACAAAGGTGGGCAAATGAAAAAGAAACGTAAACAGGTAAATTTAAGTGTAGGCAGGGGAGAAAAGTCTAAAACAGGTGGACTAACTGCTAAAGGTCGTGCAAAATACAATCGTGCCACAGGAAGTAATTTAAAAGCACCTGTTACAGGAAAAGTAAAACCTGGCAGTAAAGCAGCTAAAAGAAGAGCATCTTTTTGTGCAAGGATGTCTGGTATGCCTGGACCAATGAAAGATAGTAAAGGCAGACCAACAAGAAAAGCGTTAGCTTTAAAGAAATGGAGGTGTCGTTAAATGACATACGCTGTACCTGGCCCAATTAGAACCAACATCATCTCATCTACTTCTGTAGGTGGGATAGACAGCCCTTTCACTCGCACGAGGGCTGTCCTCGATATGATGAAAGGATGGGAAATAATGAAAGCTGTTACTGAAGGTACTGAATATTTAAGAGAAAATAGTGAAGCATTTTTACCATTAGAACCGAGAGAAGATTACGATGCTTACCTTGCAAGAGTAAATCGTGCTGTTTTTTCTCCTTTCACTCAAAGATTAATAAGAGCAGCTACAGGTTTAGTTTTAAGAAAACCAATAACTTTAACGGGAGATCCATATTGGACAGAAATGTTTAAAGCAGATGTAGATGGTTGTAAATCAGATTTAGATGAATATGCAAGAAGAATATTGATGTGTTCTCTTACTTATGGTCAAAGCCATATTCTTGTAGATTATCCTGCACCTTCTGGTGCATTAAGTCTTGCAGAAGAAAGACAGCAAAATCGTAGACCTTATTGGATTGAAGTAGATCCTACAAATCTTTATGGTTGGAGACTAGATAGAGAATCTAATTATGGGAATCTTATACAAGCTCGAATTGCAGAAAAGGCTGTATTGCCTGATGGTCAGTTTGGTGAAAAAGTTTTTGATCAGATAAGAGTAATAGAACCTGGCAGATACAGAGTTTTTCGTAAAAAAGAGCAAATTGAAGAAATGTATGATGTTTCTGATAACAGTGTGACAGGAAATTTTGAAATGGGTTCAGCAGATAAAGATTATCAACAAGTTGAATCTGGTAATTTTTCTCTTGGTGAGATACCTTTAGTAACAATTTATTCTGGAAAAGTTGATAATTTAGTAAGCAAACCACCTTTACTTGATATTGCATATTTAAATCTTGCACATTTTCAAAGACAAGCTGATCTTATTCATAGTTTGCACGTTGCATCTCAACCTATGCTTGTAATGGAAGGATATGATGATCAGACAAAAGATTTAGCTATTTCTGTAAATTATGCAATGGCGACTCAACCTGGAAATAAAGTTTATTATGTTGAACCTGCTTCCAGTGCCTTTGATGCTCAATCTGCTGAAATAAAAGAATTACAGATGCAAATGGCTACTTTAGGAATAAGCACTTTAAGTCAACAAAAGTTTGTAGCTGAATCTGCTGACGCTCGAAGATTAGATCGTGTTGATACAAATTCTATGTTAGCAATGGTTTCTATGGAATTAGAACAAAAATTACAGAAAGCATTTAACTTATCTGCTGAATATGTAGGTATCGAACCACCAGAAGTAAAAATTAGTAGAGATTTTGATATTGAAAGGCTAATTGGACAAGATATTACAGCATTAACATCATTATTCGATCAACAAGTCATTGATAGAGATGAATTTAGAGATATTTTGGTACAGGGAGAGGTCTTACCTTCAGCAAGTGAGGCCAAATCCGAATAATTTGTTACAATGATAGACAAGTACACATATTTTTATGTCTAAATCCCTAGATAAAGTTTTGCAACCTGACGGAACTTATAAATGGGAAGAGACAGAACTTGTTCATTCAACTGTTGAACCTGAAGTTTGTCCTGCTCCCGAACCAAAAGTGACTAAGAAAAAAGTTACTAAAAAGAAAACTACTAATCCACTTTCTGAATAATTAATGGCAATCGAAGAAAAAGTCATTCAGCCTGATTCCGTGAATCCTCCTGAACAGCCCGTGGCTGAAACTCCTTCACAACCACAAGCTCCTAATTTAGATTCTGTAAAAGCAGAATATGAAGCAAAATTAGCTGCTGCTCGTAAAGAAGCTGCTGAAGCAGAAGAAAAATTTAAAGGCATCAAAGGAAAACTTGATGATGTTTATAAACAAAAAGAAGAAAAACGTACCAAAGATTTAGAAGAACAAGGGCAATGGAAAACATTGTGGGAAGAAGCTAATAAAACAGCCCAAGAGAAAGAACAACAGATAATGAATTTATCTCAACAGTTAGAGGAGATGAAAACCTCTAATGAACTAGCTTCTACTAAAACAACTGCCCTTGCAGCTATTAGTAATCTTGGTGCGATAAATGCAGAGCAAACTTTGTCATTGTTACAAGGAAAGTTACAAAAAAATGCTGAAGGTAAAGTTGTTGTTCTTAATGGTGGAGTTGAACAAGACTTAGGTTCTTATCTCACGAGTCTCAAAAACCCTGGCAGTGGTTGGGAGCATCATTTCAAACCAAGTTCGGCTGCTGGAATGGGAGCAAAACCAAGTCCTGTGGCAAACGCTGGTGGAAGTCAGGTAAATCCCTGGAAAACGGGCAACCTCACTCAACAAATGCTACTATTAGAACAAGATCCGCAGCTTGCAGCAGTGCTCAAGCAAGAGGCTCAAAAATAGTTAGTTTCTGTGAAGCTAATCCCCTCGTCTGTGACTAGGGTATCGCAAAAGTAACAAGGTAATCTGAATGGCTGCTCCGTTTCAGAATTATTCTGGCGGTGTCCTATTAGCGGACATCGTAAAGAGAAATAATCTCAGCACATACGTTTCCGAAGCAATCAAAGAGCGTAGTGCATTTATCCGATCTGGTGCTGTTGTAAGAAACTCACTTCTTGACGCATCAGAAGGTGGAACAAGAATCCAAGTTCCAGAATTTAACCCAATCGCTCCAACTGAGGAAATCTTAGATGGTACAGCAACATGGGGTACAAGTAACAATGGTTATTTGACACCACAAAAGATTGGTACAGGAACACAAATCGCAACTATCTGTCATAGAGGTTTTGCGTATGCTGTTGATGACGTAGCTGTATTGGCTGCTGGTGAAGATCCTATGGGTCATATCAGAAACCAAATTGCAGATGCTATCAACAAACTAAACTCTGCAAGACTATTCAGCTTGTTAGATGGTCTGTTCGGATCTACTTTCGGTCCACTAGGTGCAAACGCACTTGACCTAAGTAAAGGTGCTGCTTCTGGTGCTAACGCTGATAACTTCTTAACAGCAGCTACAGTTGCAAGAGCAAGAAACCTTCTTGGAGAAAGAGGAGAAGAACTAGATACTCTAGTAATTCACCCATCTGTTGCTTACTACCTTTATCAGGTTGGTATGCTTACATTCTCTAGTGATTCTTTAACTTCTGGTGGTGCTGTCCAATGGGGTGGCGGTGGAGTTGGTGTAACTGACAGATCAATCGGTCAATTCGCTGGTATGAATGTTGTTATTGACTCTCAAGTTAATACAGTTCACCCTGGTACAACAGGTCATCAAAAAGAGTTCCGTTGCTACTTAATCAAGTCAGGAACAATTCTTGAAGGCGAACAGTCTCCTCTAGGTATTGAATCAGATAGAAACATCTTATCTAAGCAAGATGTTATGTCTGTTGACTACCACAGTGCTTATCATGTTATGGGAACTAAGTGGACATCTGCTACTGACAACCCAACTAACGCACAGTTAGCTAACGATAACAACTGGGGAATCACATACGATGCCGACTTAATTCCTATAGTCGAGCTAATCGTTAACTCACCTCTTGATACTGGTACTAATCCTTAGTACTATTAAATTGGTGGTCAATAAACCTCATCAATTATTGGTGGGGTTTTTTCTTTACGCTACAATAAGACTAAAATTACTTAAAAATCGTGGCAGCTACCATAAATGCAACTGTTAAAGGAGAAAATGCCAATAGCTATGTCACATTGGCAGAAGCTAATGTCTATTTTGAAACAGTACCAGATTCTTCTACCTGGACTAATAAAACAACCGACCAGCAAAATAGATCATTAATAGCTGCTACAAGATGGATCGACAGCTTTGTTTACTATGGCGACAGATGCGATGACGGACAAGCACTAAAGTTCCCAAGAAATAATTATCAGGTAGATGGTGTTGAACTGGCTTGTTCTAAAATTCCAAATAATATTAAGTATGCACAATATGAATTAGCCAGAGCTTTAGCAAATGATACGGATGCAATGACAGGAAATGTAGCAACAAATGGAAACATTTCAGAAGCAAAATTAGGGGATTTAGAAGTTAAATATAATTTAGCAAGTCAGGGAGTTGGCTCTGTTAATAATATTATGGATGTTTACCCTTGGCTACAAAGTTATCTTGGAGCGTATATGATCGGTGGAGCAGGGTCTTTCCAGATGAGGGTAGTAAGAGGATAATATGTCATTAATTGATACTACATTTAAAGGATTGCCAGAACAGTTATTGAATACGTTTGGTATTGATGTGACTTATATTAAACACTTAAATTCACAAAGTTATAATACAACGACAGGAGAAGTTCAAGGTACTAATACTTTTATATCTTTAAAAGCCATAATTACTAATATGTCTGGATCTACTTATGAAGGAATTAGTCAAACAGATGATTTAAAGATTATTTTTGGTAACAAAGAATTAGGAACATATTATCCAAAAGTTAAAGATAGTATCCGATATACTGAAGATGGAGCAAAAAAAGTCGCAAGAATAA
>VTLG01012531.1_pt1 | contig 12979 bp, 15 predicted proteins | sample 4694571 | NCBI WGS metagenome assembly VTLG01 (sample SAMN12604809, study PRJNA352737) | marine metagenome | biome: ENVO:00000447; feature: ENVO:00000209|ENVO:00000569|ENVO:01000036; material: ENVO:00002151; isolation source: viral sequences binned using virsorter ... | reverse complement strand
GTAGCAGAATTTTTAGGAGCTAATACTAAAAACGCAGCTTACTTTGAAAACGCAACTAATTTATTGACAGGAACAGTACCTTCGGGAAGATTAACAGGTACTTATGCTATTAGTGTTTCTGGCAACGCAGCAACCTTCTCAGTTGCAGAAAATAACTCAACTGATGAAACAGTTTATCCAATATTCGCAGATGGAGCAACAGGAATACAAGGTGCAGAAACAGATACTGGATTAACTTATAATCCAAGTTCTGGTGTTCTAACTACTACTCAAGTTACAGGTAATCTTACTGGTAACGTAACAGGTAATAGTGCAGGTACTCATACTGGTGCTGTAGTTGGTAATGCAACAACAGCAACAACTTTAGCAACTGGTCGTACTATTGCAATGACAGGAGATATTGTATGGAACTCGGGGACATTCAATGGTTCTGCTAATGTTACAGCAGCGGCAGCAATTCAGGCTAATACTGTAGATAATGCAGAGTTAGTAAATAACTCGGCTATTCAACTAGGAGGTTTAGGAGTTGGCACGGCTGGAGCAGCGGGAGAAGTAAGAGCAACTGGAACTATTACTGCTCATTATTCTGATGAAAGATTAAAAATTAAAACTGGTACTATAAATAACGCATTAGACAAGGTTAATTCTTTAACTGGTTTTAAATATATCGAGAATAGTTTGGCAAATAGTCTCGGGTTTACTACTGGTGAAAATTTTGTGGGTGTTTCGGCACAAGAATTACAAAAGGTACTACCAGAAGCAGTGAAACCTGCTCCATTCGACTTAGGTGAAAATAACAAATCTATTTCTGGAGAGAACTATCTTACGGTACAATATGAAAAAATTGTTCCACTTTTAGTGGAATCTATAAAAGAACTTAAATATTTAGTGGAGTATCAATCTCATGAGATTGAAGAATTGAGAGCCCACCAAAAATTTACTTCTTGACATTTTGGTATTTTTTTGATATAATATACTTATTAAGAAATGGTCTTAAAAATTTATTGGAATAGACCTTTTAACAAGTACAACGCGCATTAAGGGTGAATACCGATATGTGCAAGGTTTTTACTAAGGAATTTTAAATGGCTGCAGGAATATATAATATAAGTATCGAACAGGGCTCCACTTGGGAGCTTAGATTAGAAGTCGATTCTCAACCAGACACGGATAAGAATATGACAGGGTATACTGTCGCTGCTAAAATAGGAAAATCCTATTATGACACTTCTCCTATTTCTATGTATTTTCAATACATTGTTCAAAATGCGGGAATTTTTAAACTATGGTTGACAGCAGCTCAAACAGCAGCATTAGACCCTGCTCATGAATATGTATATGATGTAGAGATTACAGATAGTTCTGGAGTTGTAACTAGAATAATACAAGGGAGAGCAACTATATCTCCAGGAATAACATCATGAGTGTAGTAGTAACAGTTACAGAAACTACTGGCAATACTATAACTGTAACAACAGATGAAGTTATAGTAACAACTAATACTTTAGCTGTTGCTGATGCAGCTCAACTACTTATAGTTCCCCCACCGGGGAGCGATATTACGGCAACGAACGTACAAGATGCCATACATCAACTGGCGGATCAGAAGTTTACTGGGGGTACAGCTCCCACAGGAGCTGACGCGAATTTAGATGAAGGCGACTTATGGTACGATACAACAAATAATAGACTGAAAGTTTACAGAAATACAACTTGGGAAGACCTCGTTATTGCTGCACAACTAGCAGAAGGCTCGGCGGCTACAGAGTACGCTGACATAACCCTAAATGGAGGGTACTTTTAATGGCAAATATAATTCAAATAAAACGGAGTACAGGAGCTACCGCCCCCACTAACTTAAATGCAGGGGAATTAGCATACACTCAACAAGCAGGTACCCAGGCAAACGGCGGCGATAGACTATATATTGGCGAAGGTTCTAATGTTCAGGAAGTAATTGGCGGTAAATACTTTACAGACCTACTTAGTCATGTACATGGAGTTGCAACCAATGGTAAGGCGCTTATAGCAGACGACTCCACAGGAGCGTTAAGCATACTAAGAACAGGTACTCATGCTACAGCAGCAGGTACGATAGAGTTTCGTGAAGGTACTAATAACGGAAGTAAATCTCTTATTCTACAAGGTGCTGCAGATGTTGGTGCTGCGGACTTAACACTAACTTTACCTACGGCTACAGATACGCTAGTTGGTAAAGCAACTACAGATACATTCACAAATAAATCAATTAGTTTAGGGTCTAATACAGTAACTATGAGTAAAGCGCAATTAAATACTGCGATAAGTGACGCTACTATAGCAACTTTAACTGGTACTGAAACTCTAACTAATAAGACTTTAACTACACCAACTGTTAATACAGGACTTTTATTAAAGAATGCAGACACAAGTGCTGGATTTGTTGACTTTTACGAAGATAGTGACAATGGCTCAAATAGGGTTAGACTAATCGGACCTGCTTCAACAGCAGATGTTTCGGTTATTTTACCTGCAGCTTCTGATACACTTGTTGGTAAAGCGACTACTGATACTTTTACAAATAAAACAATTGATAGTGCTGGTAATACTCTTACCTTAGATTTAGGTGAAGGTACACTAACTGGTACAATAGGGGAATTTAATACAGCTTTACAAGGTGGAGAGAGTTTCGCAACTCTTGGAGGTACTGAAACAATTAGTGGTGTTAAAACTTTTAGTGGTAACCCAGTTATTGCAGAAATAGATTCTGCGGGTGATTTTACACTAGACGCTACAGCAGATATTGTTTTAGATGCAGGTGGTTCAGACTTATTCCTTAAAACTGCTGGAACAACATTCGGTGGTTTTACTAATTCAGGTGGACAACTAGTTATTAAATCAAGTTCATCTAATACTGTAGCAGCAACTTTCTCAGGAGCTAACCTAACTTTAGCAGGTACTTTAGGTTCTGGAGCGATTACTTCAACTGGTAATGTAACAGCAGGTGCTGCCTTTGTTATTGGCGGTTCTAGTGTTGATGGCACAGAATTAGGAATTCTTGATGGTGCTACTCTTGACACTACAGAGCTTAATAAGCTTGATGGTGTAACAAGTACTACTGCAGAACTTAATATTGTAGACGGAGATAGTGGTACTAGTTCAGTTACAGTTGTAGACGGTGATAAAGTTATAATAAATGATGGCGGAGTAATGAAGCAATGTGCCGTAACTGACTTATCAGCTTATTTTGATGATGAAATTACAGCAATGCCGAACCTTGTTACAACTGCGGCTACTACAGTAGGTGCTTTGAATTCTGGTTCAATTACATCAGGGTTTACAAGTATTGATGTCGGCGCAGGAGCAATTTCAACTACTGGTGCTTTAACTGGTGGCTCTCTTGCAGTAGACGACTTATCAGTTAATGGTCAAACTATTTCAACAACAGGTTCTAACAAAGATGTAATAATTTCACCACACGGTAGTGGCGATATTGATGCAGATACTAGTAAAATTATAAACGTAACTGACCCTACTCAAGCACAAGACGCAGCCACAAAGGCTTATGTTGATGCTACTAAGCAAGGATTAGATGTTAAAGACTCATGTAGAGTCGCTACTACAGGTAACATAACTATTGCAACAGCACTTAATAACGGAGATACTCTTGATGGAGTAACTCTTGCAACTGGTGACAGAGTCTTAGTAAAAGACCAAAGTACTGGTACACAAAATGGTATTTATGTTGTAGCAGCTTCACCAGCTCGTGCGGTAGACTTCGATGCAAGTTCCGAAGTTACTAGCGGATTATTTACTTTTGTTGAAACAGGTACAGTTAATTCAGACTCAGGTTGGGTACTTACAACAGATGGAGCAATTACTTTAGATAGTACTGCAATAGCTTTTACTCAATTCTCGGGTGCAGGGCAAATTACAGCAGGTGCAGGTTTAACTAAAACTGCTAATACTCTTGATGTAGTAGGTACTGCAAACAGAATAAGTGTTGCAGCAGATGCAATTGATATTCATACTTCATATGCAGGACAAGCGTCAATTGTTACTCTAGGTACAGTTACTACAGGTGTGTGGCAAGGCGATGATGTTGGTGTCGCTTATGGTGGTACTGGAGTATCGACTTTTACTAGTAATGGTATATTATTTGGTAATGGAGCAGGAGCTATTCAAGTAACAGCTGCAGGAGCCGATACTTATTTCTTAAAATCTAATAGTGGAACACCAGAATGGTCAAACGTTATTGACGGCGGAACATTCTAAACAAAATCAAATTAAAGGGGTGTATATACACCCCTCAAAGCTCACGCTAAATAGCAAGTAAAAAGGAGCGCCAAATGGCAGTAATCAAACCAAAACGTACCACGTCTAGTGGTAACGTCCCAGATACATCAGACATTACAACAGGAGAAATGGCCGTTAATTTAGCGGATAAGAAACTCTATGTTCGTGATACGGGGTCTAATATTTTAGAACTAACTACTCGAACAGTTACAGCCTTAGATGATACTACTATATCTTCTCCAAGTAACGGACAGGTACTTAAGTACCATGCAGGTACTAGTAAATGGACAAATCAAGCAGACGCTGATACTGGAGCTGACACAGCAGTCGCAATGGCAATAGCACTAGGATAAAATTATGGCAAATACATTTAAAAGAAGTTCAGTAGACACGGTAGGTACAAGTGCTGAAACCTTATATACAGTACCTAGCTCAACTACTACAGTATTAATAGGTGGGATATTATCTAATACTAGTGGGTCTACATGTAATGGTACAGTAACGGTTACAATAGGTTCAGATGTAATTAACTTAATTGGTGAAGATACCCCAATACCAGCAAATACTGCACTATCTTTTATTGATGGTAAAATTGTTATGGAAACGACAGATGTCGTTAAAGTTAAAGGTTCAGTAGCGAACGCTTTAGACGCTCACCTTTCTTATATGGAGATAACCTAATGGCTGGTTATATCGGCGGTTCTTCACCGGTAGCTATGATTACCGATTCGGTAGATACTACTGCAATTGCAGACAATGCTGTTACTTCAGCCAAGATTGGGGTTGATGTAATAGTTGCAGAGGATATTGCTAGTAATGCTATTACTGTTGCTGAATTAGCAGATAATGCAGTAACAAACGCTAAATTAGCAGATGATGCTGTTGATTCAGCCGAGATAGCGGCAGGTGCAGTTGACCTAGCACACATGAGTGTTAATTCAATTGATTCTGACCAGTATGTCGATGGTAGTATTGATTTAGCTCACTTATCAGCCTCAGGGCTTGCTAGTAGTAAGTTTCTTAAAGGTGATAATACTTGGGCAACAGTAGATGCGTTACCTTCACAAGGGGGTAACTCAGGTAAGTTCTTAACAACAGACGCGACTAACGCTAGTTGGGCAGTATTAAATACTGATTCTAACACAACTACTAAAAGTTTATATGAGATGGCTAATGCTATCGCAGCTAACTATACAATAGCAACTAATTATAACGCAATATCGGCAGGTCCAATTACAGTAAATAATGGAGTTTCAGTCACGGTACCTAGTGGTTCAACTTGGGTAGTAGTCTAGGAGACTTAAATGGCAAAAGTTAAAATACAAGGAAATGCAGCGGGAACTGGAGTTTTTACTATACTTTCCCCTGATTCTGATACAGATAGAACGATTACTTTACCAGATACAACTGGAACTCTACTTGATGAAAATAGTAGTTTACCAGCGGCTAATTTAACAGGAACAGTAGCGGACGCTAGGATTTCTACACTTACATCAAGTAAACTTACTGGAGCTTTACCTGCTATTGATGGTAGCGCTTTAACTGGAGTTGGGGTAACTGGAATTACAAGTTCAGCTAATTCTAATGCTATGACTATTGATTCAAGTGAAAATATAACTATATCTAATAGTAATAGTGCTGATACTGTTCTTACAATAGATTCACAAACTGCTAATGGTAATGTAGGAATTTTAAAAATAGCTGGAGATGTTGCTGGTGGCGGATTAGGTGCTGGTGAACAATCTGCAAAAATTAACTTTTTTCAAAGTGCTGAACATATTTGTACTATTTCATCAAAAAGAAGTGAACCAGATGAAGGAGAACTTTCATTTCAAACTAGAAATACTTCAGATTCTGCACCAGTAGAAAGATTTATTATCAAAAAAGATGGCAAAATAATAAATCAAAGTGGTATCTATCAAGTAGGAACACAAACAAATACAAACGCTACTGGATGGAATTTTGAGACATCGAGTGCTTCTACAATAAGTTGTGCTCAAAATACTGCTGTGAAAATTGGTAATGTAACAGCTAGTGGATTTATAATTATTAATGATACAACTGTTACAGGACAAGCGGCTGTAATTGTAACTGGTGGTGGAGTTGTTTCAGTTGTTGGACAAACAGGAAGTCAATTTGTATCTTCAAGCAGTCCGAGTACATCTCAAGTAGGAATTTATAATGCTGGTGGTTATGTAACAATAAAAAATGGAAAGTCATCAACTATGGGTATAAGTTTAATGACTTTTAGAACGAGGACAGGACAATGATTATAAACAGAATTGGCGAAGTAACATCTGAAACTAATAGTGATGGTGCTAAACAGTACTGCACTTATTGTGAAAAGTTTAATGATGAAACAAATGAAATAGTTTTTTCTGCAAATATGAATTATCTTGAAGCAGATGTAAGTAATGTAGAAACTATGTTTAATGACCTTTATACAGCACATATAACTCCAACACCTTTTTCAGCAGAAACATTAAGAGGACAAAGAGTTAGTTTACTAAATAATAGTGATTGGACAGTAATGCCTGATTCTCCTTTGAGTGATAGTAAAAAAGCAGAATGGACAACTTATAGGCAACAATTAAGAGATATTACAAATGGTATTGATACAGAAGCAAAGGCTTTAGCCGTAACTTTCCCAACACCACCAGAATAGGAGTAAATAATGGCAATAGTAATTGACGGAGACGGAACAGTAACAGGAATATCAGTCGGGGGACTTCCAGACGGAATAGTTGATGCTGGTACTCTAGCAACAAATTCAGTTGACTCGGCAGAACTTATTGATGGTGCTGTAGATGATTCTCATATGGCTGCGATGGCAGCTAGTAAATTAACAGGTGCTTTACCAGCGATTAGTGGTGCTAATCTTACAGGAATTGAAAGTGATTATAAATTACTTTCTACTACTACTTGCAGTAATACAAATAATGTAGTCATTACATTAAATAGTAGTTATCCAACTAATAAAATTATACTATCAGGCATAGTTATGGTAAACAACAATGATACTCTTAGGTTGAGTGTAGGTAAGGGTGCAGCTGGTACTAACTACACCTTAGCTGGAAAATCAACACTTAATCGTTATGTATATAATTCATCAGATTCTTGGACAACATATAATTACTCTGCGTCTGGTGCTGTCACTTTTGCAAATGATTTAGCAAATGCTGGTTATCAATCATATAATGCAGAATTAGTTTTTGACGAAGGTTGGTTTGATGTAACTCAACGATGTTTATTAAGGGGTTCGTCAACTCAAATAGGGTCTAGCGATGTTTTAGAGCACACTCTTATTACTATGTATTGGGATGAAGATGACCCAAACTCTACTAATAATGTTAAGATTGGTGGAAATGCTGGTGGTATTTCTGAAGGTGTAATTAAACACTATGGAGTTAAATAATGAATAATTGGATAAATGGGGTGAAGATAGAAATGACAGCTGAAGAAGAAACAGCGGCACTTGCAGAATTTGCTTCAAGAGCAATACCAAGTGATGTTCAAAAATTAACTAGACTTAAAGAAATACGCACACAAAAATTAAAACAAACAGATTGGTGGGTATTGAGAGGTGCTATGACTGAAGCCCAAACTGCTAAAAGACAGGCTTGGAGAGATATACCAGCAACATATACAACAGAAGCACAGTATGATACTTTGTTATTTGTTGATGGGAATGGAGAACTAACACATTCAATTTGGAGTATAGAATGAGCACAATTAAATCTGAATCAGAAGACTTAACCTTAAACGCACACGGCTCAGGAAACGATATTTTGTTTCAGAGTAATGGCTCACAGGTAGGTTCATTAACTGCTGAAGGTGTGATGACTGCTACCTCATTTGCAGGTAGTGGTGCTAATCTAACAGGAATAGCTACTCCTATAACAGCATTAAATAATGCTACTGCTGATGAATTGGTAACTGTTGGAAGTACGACAACTGAATTAGATGCTGAATCTGGTTTAACTTTTAATGGAACTGTATTACATACTAATGCTGGTACATCTGGAGCAAGTACCCATTCAGCTACAAGAATACGAATAGAAGATGATACGCATTGTGGTATAGAAATTACAACTCCAAATACTAGCGAACAATACATAATGTTTAGCGACCCTCAAGGACAAGCAGGGGAAATTAAATATGCTCACTCAACTAATTTAATGAATTTTCAGAGTAATGGTTCTTTTGCTTTTAAGAAGAGTGCAACAACACATATGAATATTGATACCGATGGTGCAATGACAAAACCATTACAACCTTGTTTTTCTGTTAATTTGAGTGCAGAACACTCAAATATTTCAGCTGGAGCATACACTACCGTACCATTTAATAATGAAATATACGATGTAGGTAGTAACTTTACTACTAGCTCCCCTTATACATTTACAGCACCAGTAACAGGAAAATATTTTATTTCTCTCCATTTCAAAATGGAAGAAATTCAGAACGGTGCTAGTTATATTAGGTTTCTTCTTACAACTAGTAATCGTGGTTACTCTGCTCAAATTGACCCCAGAGTCTTTGATGCAGATGGAGATTATTGGAGTGTATATATTACTCATTTATGTGATATGGATGCAAATGATACTGCCTATGCAAGACTTAAACAGATTGGTGGTGATTCTCATATGGACTTAGGAACAGAAACAATGATGACAGGAATTTTACTCGCATAAGCGAAATAACTTACTTTAAAAGAAGGAGCGAATAATGGCAACACATACAAAAACAGTAAGTATTACAGACTTACAACAAAATATATTATCTAATGATTTGTACAACGATACAGATAATGCTGGTCTTGATAGTTGGGTCCAAGACGCATTTGATGGAAAAGTTAATAATTCTTGGAAAAGGATGCATAATGAATGGTCGCAAAAATTAATGAATGACCCTTCATTTACAGACCCCATTCCAAGTAACCAAGCAGACTTTGTAGCTTTGGTTATAGCTAGACCAGATTATAAAAATCGTAAAGCAAGAGATGATGCAGCTAATTAACAAAAAGGAGAATAGAAATGGCAGAAAATAAAAATACAACCATTACTGTTGACGACAAAGAATACATTTTAGAAGATATGAATGAAACGCAACACGCGCATGTAAATCATATTACGGACTTGGATAGGAAAATTAATACTAGCAAGTTCAACTTAGACCAACTAATTTTTGGTCGACAAGCTTTTGTAGACTCGTTGAAAAACAGTTTAGCAAAAGAATAGGAGAATTTAAGTGGCAGGATATATAGGTAGAGCCCCATTAACAGCAGCGGTACAGAATAGACAGGCGTTTACAGCTACAGCTAATCAAACGACCTTTTCTATGGCTTATCAGCCAGGGTTCCTTGACGTATATCTTAATGGTGTTAAGTTGAAAGATACGACAGACTATGCAGCCACAAACGGTACAGATATTGTACTAACAACAGGGGTAGCGGTAAACGCTGAATTAGAAGGGATATCTTTTGGTAACTATGATTTATTTACTACTTTAAGACAGTTTCCTTTTTATAAATCAGATGGTTCATCTGACCCAATTAATATAACAAATTCAAAGTTTCCGTTCTTTAAAGCGGATGGAAGCGCAAGCGACATAGGAGTCACATAATGGCAAATCAAATACCAGTAAAAGCAATATATTCAGGTTCTGATGTAACGTCACTGGGAGAATTCGCTTCAAGTGACGATATAACAATTACTTATTTACCTACAGGAACTACTTCATCAACAGTGGCACTGGGAGACCACACTCACGCAACTTATCTACCTTTAGCAGGTGGTACAATGACAGGAAACCTTGTCATGGGTTCAAACTTAGTGGACGGAGTAGATATCTCAGCAAGAGACGCAGTTTTAACATCTACAGCAACTACAGCAAGTGCTGCAATGCCTAAGGCAGGAGGAGCTTTTACTGGAAACGTTACAACTAATGGTTTGATAGATGGCAGAGATGTAGCCGCAGACGGAGTAACAGCAGATGCTGCCCTACCTAAAACTGGTGGTACTATGACAGGTCATATAACAGGTGGTGATAATATTTATCTCAAACTTGGTGCTGGTAATGACCTTCAACTACATCACGATGGTTCAAATTCCTATATTGTTGATGATGGCACAGGTGACCTTATTCTACGAGGTACATCTAATGTCAAACTTCAAAATGGAACAGGTGAAGCTATGCTTACTGCCACATCCGATGGCTCAATAGAACTTTACGAAAATAATGTAAAGAAATTTGAAACAACTGCAAACGGAGTAACTGTAACAGGTGGTGCAGTGGGAACATTAACTACAGACAATGACGGATCGTTTGATATGAGTGCTAGTAATAACTTTAAGTGTACTCCATCAGGAAATTTCACATTAACTTTTACTAATATTGTGGCACAATCTGGTAATATACTACTTGTTAATTCGGGTGGGCATACTGTATCAGCACATGCTAACACTAAAGTAGATGCAAAAATATTAGCTACTATATCTGCCGCAGGAACATATTTATTAGCTTATTTTTCAGATGGTACTAACGTCTATATGACTAATTCCGCAGCATACACATAAAGGAACAATAGAATGTCTTTAATTCAAGCAACAGCTATACCTTTTGGAGCAGAAGATTTTACTTTAGACCAGAGTCTTAAGTTTGACCAGTCTAACGCAACTGCTGGTAATTATAATTCTGCTGCTTCTGTAAGTAAAACTCCTTCTTCAGCAAGTAATCGTAAAACTTGGACTTTTTCTGCTTGGATTAAAATTGGTTTTCTAACCACTCAAAATAGAGCTGAGTTCTTTTATGCTTATAATCCAGCAGCAACTAATTGGTATGATGATGCACTTACACTTTCTATAATAGGAAGTGTTTTTCGAGTTGATTGTAGTTCTGGAGCTACTTGCTCTATAAAATCTAATCAAGTATTTCGTGACCCCAGTGCTTGGTATCATATTATGGTTGTTTGGGATACAACACAAGGAACAAATACTAATAGAATTAAAGTTTATATAAATGGTGTACAAATTACGAGTTGGAGTGAAGCTACTTGGCCTGGACAGAATACGGATGGTTGGGTCAATTATACTGGTCCACATCATTTAGGTCGTGGAGGTAACGTACCAGTAGGTACTTATGGTTTTAGTGGTTTAATGGCAGAAGTACATTTTATAGATGGCACTGCTTTAACTACAGCTTCATTCGGTGAGACAGGTACTTACGGTGAATGGAAACCTATAGAAGTAAGTGATTTAACTTACGGTACTAATGGATTCTACTTACCCTTTAAAAGTGACTATGAAGTAGAGGGTTTTAGTACTACGCTTTATACAGGTACTGATGCTACCAACCAATATGTAGGTGGTGTCGGCTTTCAACCAGATATAGTTTGGCTTAAAGATAGACAAGATGCTTATTATCATGTTTTTTATAATTCTATAACAGGAGCAAGAAAAAGACTACAACCAGATTCAACTACAGCAGCAACATATAATTCAGATGGTTTAAGGTCTTTTGATCCAGATGGTTTTACTTTGGATGGTTTTGATGCAGCAAACTATACTACACCACACGTTGCTTGGTGCTGGGATATGGGTGCTAACAGCCCTACTGGTTTTGGTTGTGTTACTTATAAAGGTAATGATGGAACAAATAGTATATCTGGAGTTGGATTTCAACCAGATTTAGTTTGGACTAAAGGAATGGACATTTCAGAACATCATTGTTTATTTGATACAGTAAGAGGTCATACTGTCAATATAAAGCCGAATTTAACTGATGCAGAGGCAGCCCAATCTAAATTAGACCGTTTTGATGAAGATGGCTTTACCTTGAGTACAAACTCTAATGAAATAAATGATGCTAGCTCTACTTATGTAGCTTGGTGTTGGGATATGGGTGGCTCTGATGCTACTAACACAAGTGGTAGTATTAACTCAACAGTTAGAGCAAATACTGATAAAGGACAAAGTATAGTTACTTGGACAGGTACTGGTGCTGCTGCTACAATAGGACACGGATTAAGTTCAACACCAGAGCTAATAATACTTAAAAATAGAAGTGAAAGTCATCATTGGGGCGTATTTCATAAAGATTTAAATGATGGTACTGACTCAGGAGATTATAATTTATTTTTAAACCTTGGTGCTACTGAAGCAATAAATGAAAATTATTGGAATGGTACTGAACCCACATCTTCTGTATTTTCTGTAGGTAATATAGTTGCTGCAAATGGAAGTGCTGATAAAATGGTAGCTTACTGTTTTCATTCAGTAACTGGGTATAGTTCAATTGGGTCTTATACTGGTAATGGTAATGCTACAGGACCAAGTGTAACAACTGGTTTTAGACCAGCCTTTGTAATGATTAAAAAAGTAGGTATAGCAAACTGGTTTATATTTGATAATGTTCGTACTGAATATATTGTTACAGATATTAATGAGGTTCTTCAGGCAAACCACACCAATACTGAAGCCCAAAATGGAACAACACACAAAATTGATTTTAATGCAACTGGTTTTCAACTTAAAGCCAGTGGTGGTGATACTAATGATAATAATGTTAAATATAGGTATATAGCTTTTGCTGGTGGTGCTGATGCTATATCAACTGTCAATACAACTGGAACACTAGACAGTAGAGTAAAAGCTAGTAATACTTATGGGCAAAGTATTTTTTATTATAGAGCTAAAGATGGTGG
>VTLG01010741.1_pt1 | contig 12980 bp, 6 predicted proteins | sample 4694571 | NCBI WGS metagenome assembly VTLG01 (sample SAMN12604809, study PRJNA352737) | marine metagenome | biome: ENVO:00000447; feature: ENVO:00000209|ENVO:00000569|ENVO:01000036; material: ENVO:00002151; isolation source: viral sequences binned using virsorter ... | reverse complement strand
AGCTGCTTCAGAGAAACTAGATATCTACGGAGAAGTTTCATTCCTTACAGATGAGACTACTGACACTGCCTACGGTACAAAGATAGGCGCAAAATTCAAATTCTAAATTCTAATTATGGCACACCAATCATCAGTTGAAAAAGCTTATCCAGTTTCATTTGACCCAATACCTGAGAAGAAAGAACCACTAGATACTTTACCTAGTGATTACCAACCTCCAGGTACAGATGATGAAGAGCCAGAATATGAATCCCTTGAAGAAGCTCTTACAGCTTAACGAATTATGGATAGTGGTCTTCGGACTGCTATCCTTCTTTATTATGGTAGAGATTATGCACGTCAACTATCATAGAAAAGCTCACCCACATTGTGCAAGCGAACTTAGTTTAGCGGTAAAACTATAGTCTTCCAAACTATTGTCATCGGTTCGATTCCGATAGTTCGCTTTGGCATTGGCCCGTACGTCGGATACCCTTTGCCGTCTAGACGGTGGGAAAGACCACAAGTAAAACTTAATAAAATTGATCAAAAAAATTTTCAGCTGAAGAACGTACATATTTTTTAAATTTATCCCATATAAATGGCACATCAAAGTTCAGTCAACCCGTCCCAGGTTGTCCAGTTAGGTCAATCTAATCTATCGGGTGATACCAGAGCCCTCTACCTCAAGCTGTTTAGTGGTGAGATGTTCAAAGGTTTCCAGCGTAACACAATCGCTAGAGACTTGGTTATGAAGCGTACCTTGAAGAATGGTAAGTCATTACAATTCATCTTCACTGGTCGCACAACCGCTGAGTATCATACACCAGGAAACAGCATACTAGGTAATAGTGATAAGACTCCTCCAGTAGCTGAGAAGACCGTCACCATTGACGATCTACTTGTCAGTTCAGCATTCGTTTATGAATTGGATGAGACACTTGCACATTATGACCTACGTGGTGAGATCTCTAAGAAAATCGGTTATGCACTTGCAGAAAAGTATGACCGTCTAATCTTCCGTAGTATCGTTAAAGGTGCTCGTAAGGCTAGCCCAGTTTCAGCAACAAACTTCGTAGAACCAGGTGGATCACAGATCCGTGTGGGTACAGGTAATGCTGATGACGCAATCAATCCTGATCTACTAGTAGCAGCATTCTATGATGCCGCTGGAGCACTAGATGAGAAGGGAGTAAGTTCTGACGGCAGAGTAGCCGTACTAAACCCTCGCCAATACTACGCTCTCGTTAAGGGACTAGATGGTGCAGGTCTAGGTGCTTACTTAGTAAACCGTGACAAGCAAGGGGATGCTCTCCAATCAGGTAAGGGTATCTATGAAATTGCTGGAATCAAGATCTACAAGTCTATGAACGTTCCTTTCTTCGGAGAGTACGGTACTAAGCTTGGTGGAGCTGCTTCTGGTACTAACCCTGGCATCACTGATGTAGGAAACAAAGGTTCCTTCACACAGGTATCCGTTGAAGATGCACGTAACTCAGTTACAGGTATCAACAATGAGTATGGTACACAAACTAACTTCATGAACACATGCGGAGTTATCTTCCAGAAGGAAGCCGCTGCTGTTGTAGAAGCTATTGGACCACAAGTTCAAGTAACTTCTGGAGACGTCTCCGTGATTTATCAGGGTGATGTGATTCTCGGTAGACTCGCTATGGGAGCCGACTATCTAAATCCAGCTGCTGCTGTTGAGCTATACGCTGGTACTGGAACTGCACCTGCTGCATTCTAAACCTTATATACGGGGGGCTTCGGCTCCCCACCTTAACTAATTAATATTATGCCTTTTCCAACCACTAACGCCACTGCCGAATTACCTGCCATAAATCAAATATTGTCGTCCTGTGGTCAGGCACCTGTAACCACGTTGGACACTACCAACCCTGACGTTGCGATAGCATACGACACGTTATTACAGGTAAACAGGGAAGTACAAGCTGAAGGATGGACCTTCAATAGAGAGACTCATTATGAATTTACACCTGCTACAGATATTGTAGATGGTGAAGCTCGTAAAGAAATAGATATACCAAATAATATATTACAAATTAAACTTACTGAAAATGTAGATAATATAGATTATGACGCAGTAAGAAGAAGTGGTAAGTTATATGATAGAGCACATCATAGATATAAATGGCCAGACCATGATACAGTAGAATGTGATGTTATATGGGAATTTGACTGGGTAGATATACCTGAACCCATACAGAACTTCATTGTAACTAGAGCTGCTGCTATTACTTCTCAAAGAATAGTTGGTGATGCTACTCAGTATCAAGCTTTACAACAACAAGAAGCTTTTGCTAGATCTACTGCTTTAGAATACGAAACACAACAAGGTCAGTATTCAATATTTGGACACCCATACGATAGAACAAATTATTATAATAGTTACAAACCCTTCCAAGCACTTCAAAGATAATGCCAGCAGTAACACAAAGAATAGATAATTATCTAGGTGGAGTATCCAGACAATCTGACGATAAGAAACTTCCAGGTCAAGTTAAAGAATGTCTTAATGGTTATCCAGATCCTACTTTTGGACTTACTAAAAGACCTGGTTTCAAATGGATTGCTAATTTAGGTACTGGTACTGCATATGATAATGCAAAATGGTTTTACATAGCTAGAACTAAAGATGAAAGATATATAGGATGTATAACACCTAAACCAGCATCTGGTGTTTTATATGGTGGTGTACATGTATGGAATGTAGATGGTACTGCATGTACTATTACTCAACCAGGAGGTAATCCAGTATATATCAATTCTACAGATAGAGAAGATTATTCAATATTAACTGTACAGGATACTTCTATTATAATAAATAAATCAGTTACAGTTACAAAACAAGCAGATCCTACATTTAATACTAATAGAAAAGCTACACTTGTACTAAGTGGATCACCGATTAGTAATACCTATACAGTTATACTTGAAGGTAATACAATTACACATACTAGTAATGCTACTGGTACATATGATTCTATATTAACTGCACTTAAAAGTTCTATTGATGCTTTAAGTATATCTGGATTAACAACAGTTAAATATAGAGAATCTTTACAGTTAACAGATAGTAACTCTGCTATAACTATATCTGCTAGTGGTGGAGATGGTGGAGATGCTATATATGTATTTCAAGATCAAGTAGATAATCTAGCACAATTACCAGAGCAGTCATTTAATGGTCATTTAGTGAAAGTAATGAATACTACTTCAACTAATGATACATACTTTGCTAAATTTATAGCTGATAATGGTACATCTGGTCCTGGTCACTGGTCTGAAGGATTAGATCCATCTAAGTCAGTAGGTCTTACTGCTTCAACCATGCCTCATGAACTTGTTAATACTTCATTAAATAACTTTACATTTAGAGAAGCTACTTATACAGCAAGAACTGTAGGAGATGATACAACAAATAGTCATCCTAGTTTTGTAGGAGCTAAGATACAAGCAGGCTTTTACTTTAATAATAGACTTGGATTCCTATCTAATGATAGTGTATCAATGAGTCAATCACAAGATTTCTTTAACTTCTATCATACATCTGCTCAAACAATAACTGATGCTGATCCTATAGATATAAAAGCTTCTACTATTAGACCTGCTACTTTATTTTCTGTTCTACCTACTACACAGGGTTTACTACTATTTAGTAAAGATCAACAATTCATGATGTCTGCTGCTGATGGAGTTCTTACACCAACAACTACTAACATTCGTGTTATATCTAGTTATGATATGGAGACAGACATAACTCCTGTTGATATGGGTGGTATAATTAATTTTGTGAGTAAGACACCTAGTTACACACGTACCTTTGGTATGCGTACTTTTGGTCAAGATGAAAACCCTAAGATTTTAGATATTGGTAGAGTTGTTAATGAGTGGGTTCCAGCTTCAGTTGATACACTGATTGCTAGTCCTCAAAATAAGTTCATAGCAATGTCAGATCAAGATTCTAGATTTGTATATTTTTATAGAACTTATAGTGATGGTAAAGAAACACTTGTTGAAGCTTGGTTTAACTGGGAACTACCAGGAACTGTACAGACTATTGCTGTTGACTCAGATGATTTCTTTGCAGTTACTAAACAAGGTAGTCAGTTTACTTTATCTCAATCTAGTTTAAGTCAAAGTCCTAGTGATGCTATTATTGTTAATAATGATGGATCTAGAATTAATCCTTGTATGGATTTATATAAAGAATCACCTAATGTAACATATAGAGCAACTGAAGATTTTACTAAATGTTATATACCTTGGAATAATGTATCTGGATTAACTCCTGTTATAGTAATTAAAGGTACAACAGCTACAGGACAGTTCATTGAATCTGGATTTACTACAACACCTACCGTAGCTACCGATACAAATTGGGCTGCAAGTACTGCTTATACAGTAGGAGATGTTGTTGTCAATGATAGTGATAAAGTATATACATGTGATACTGCAGGTACTTCTGCAGGTTCAGGTGGACCTACAGGTACAGGATCTAATATAACAGATGGTGGTGCTAGATGGGATTACTTAAGAACTGGTAGTACTTACTTTAAAGTACTTAGAAAAGATCTAACAAGTGTATCATCTGATGTAGTTGTAGGATGGAAATATGATTATGATATTGTATTACCTAAAACATATTATAGACGAGACGAAGCCCAAAAGCTAACTGATTTTACAGCTAATTTAACTATTAGTAGAATGAAGTTTGCACTTGGTTTATCTGGTGTATGTGGATTTAAACTTAAATCTACAGGTGCAAGACAAGGTAAAAAAGAATATACTGGTGATGGATCTACAACTATATTTAACTGGATTGATGAAGATCTATCTTATGTAGATTCAAATCAAGTTAAAGTGTCTTTAGATGGAGTTAATACTACAGCATTTACTGTATCTGCACTTAATCAGATTACATTTAGTTCAGCACCAGCGAATAATGTAAAAATATTAATATATCTTGATGAATGGTATAACTTAAATCCAACAATTATAGCTGATACATACTTAGGTAATGATATTGCTATTAAAGATCAGTCAGTTGTACAGATACCAATACATCAAAGAACAGATAACTTCCAATTAAGAGTGTTTAATGACTCACCATTCCCTGTGTCTATAAACTCAATGATGTGGGAAGGTAATTACTCACCAAAATTTTATAGGAGGAAATAGGTATGGTTGCATGGACACCTATTATAGTCGGATCAGTGATTGCTGGTGCTGGTGCTGTTTATGGTGGAAGTCAAGCAGCAAGTGCAGCATCAAGTCAAGCTGAAGCTCAAAATAAAGCCACCATGGCTCGGTATCAGTATGATATAGAGATGTGGGGAATGAAGAAGTCACAACTCCAAGCTCAAAGGCAGGAGTCTGTTGACCGAATCATGGCTGAAGCAAGGAATGAGGGATTAATAAGAGCATATAAAGATAATGCAAATCAACAGCAATATGATTATTCATTACAGATAAGAGATGCACAGCAAGCATCTAATATAGCAGCGTTTACTAGATCTGAAGGAATTTATAATGATACAGTAGATTTAAATAGACTTTCAGCTAAATCTGCTATGGATAGTGAAATCTTGAAGTTACAAGAACTATCAGATCAACAAGCCTTTGATAGAAATGAAACTTACATCGAATCTATAATGGCTGAAGGTAAGATGAGAGCTAGGGGGGTTTCTGGTAGAAGTGCTGCTAAAGGAGTTCAAGTTACATTAGCTGATTATGGTAGACAGATGGAAATGTTGGATGCAACATTAGATTCTGCAGGTCGTAATACTAGAGATGTTTTAAATGAAATAATAAGAGATAAAACATCAGCAGATTTAGTAGCTTACGCAAGTAAGATGTTAGATCCAGGTGAACTACCAATGCCAATAGAAGCAGAACCAATACCAGTAGCTGAAATATCATTACCAAGAGTACTTGGTGAATATGATTTTGGACCACAACCTGTTATGGGAGCATTTGCTAGTCCACAACTATTGCAAGTGTTGCAGGAAGCATCGGTGGTTCAGCAGTTAGTGGAGGTCTTGCAGCATAAATAACCGAAGACAAATTACTTTTTTATAATGGCTAGAAACAAATATAAACCCAGCCGTACGTCGATTGGGTTTAAATCTATAGGGCAAGGTCTACAAAGATCAAGATATGAGTTTGAAAGACAACAACAAATCAATATAGATGCTCTAAAACTTGCAAAAGAACAGCATAAAGAAGCTACTAATATCCATATAAAAGGATTATCAGATAAAGCTAGATTTGAAGAAGGTGTTATTAAAGAAAAACAAACCTTAGAAAATGCTGTAAGAAATCGTACTTATGATGCGTTATCTATTAAAGCTGATAGAGATGTAGATCGGTTAGAAGGAGAAGCTAAAGAATTAGAAAAGTATGCTGATTACTGGAAAGATCTTGCACCTAAACTTGCTAAAACAGCATATACATTAGGATCTGGAGCTACTAAAGCAGCTCAGTATTTTAAAGGTCAAAAATTAATTTCTGAAGCTACAGAAAATAACTTATATTCTGAACCAATCAAAGAGTTTGATAAAGCAAATCTTAAAATATTAAAACAAAACCTTCAAATAATTGAAGATAAGGACATACCTTTTGAAGAAAGATTATGGCTTAAAGATAAAACTGGTGGTAGTACAAATGAAAGATATGGTATAAATTCTTTTAATGAAATAAAAGCTAATACAGCAGAACAAAAATTACCATCTATTTTAGCACAAGAAGCAGGGATAAAATTAACCATAGGGAATACTGATGAAATCTATGAGTTCACAGCATTTGAAAGGTTAAGGCAATTAGGTATAAGACCTGATTCTAAATATGGTCAGAAAATTATACAACAGTATAAAAGTTGGGGTAGACTACATAAGCAAGGACTTATTGATCAAAGAGATGTTAGTTCTACTGAGAATGCTTTATTTTTAAGGAATAATACTGTATATGGATTAAAAGGTAGTACTGATGAAAATGATAATGAAAGGTTAAATATTGAATTTAATCTGGGTGTTGCAGATGTTGAGCTTGGTACTTTTAGTGATGGAAAAGGTAATGTTACTAGAGGAATCAGTAATAAAGGTGTAGCCTTTGAACTGTATGGAAAAAGTCTTGTACAACATGAGTCTAGTAGATTTAATAGTGAAAAAGATATAAGAAGATTTTTTGAAACTTTATGTGTATCTGGAAGTACTAAAAAATATTCTGCTGAAGGAGATTCTTGTGTAACTTGGGGAAAACAACATCCTGTAAGAGTTGAGCGTATAATAGATGCATGGACAAACGACATAAATGATAAAAATAATAGAAATATTGCAGTACAACAAGCTAACGAACAGAAACTTACTACAGAAATTAATGCAATAATTCAGGATTATGATTCTGCAGAAAAGCCAGGAGTTGATGGTGGAGATCCTACCAATCCTTTTGCTCAAGGTACTAAATTTAGAAATAGGCTTAATACTCTATTAATTAAAAAAATTGAAAATGCTGATATCAGTGATACGGCTAAAACAAGATTACTTACTCGTGCTTCATTGTTAAGTGTTTCAGCTAGTGAACATGCGGATTTATATCTTTATGTAATGGAACCTCTTACTAGACTTAGTATAGATGAACCATTAATTGGTCAAACTTATGACGAAGCAATAATATTAGCTACTCATAGATTTAATAGTTTAAGTATAAAAGAAAGAGATGCCTTACGACCAGATGTTGAATTTGCAAAAATAGCACAAAATTTTACTTTTACTAAAGGTTCAACTGTATTTCGTGGTTTTCAAGGTATTTATGTAAGAGCTAATGATAGACTTCGAACCGCAGAAGGTGAACCTACTACAGGTTCAGCTGGTAGAACATTAAGTATTTCAGGAAATAGAGCAGCATCACATTATGCAGCAAGAGTAATTCAAGTAGCTAATGACTTGAAGAATAGTGGACATAAAGATTATCAAAATAATGATTTAGCTGCAATAGACGCTGCATTTGCAATAGTAGAAGAAGAATATAAGGACGGAGATGTTAACAATTCGCCAGAAGTGAGCTCAAATGCTTCAGATATAGCAAAATACAATAGGAGTATTTTTAAAAGAACAACAAGTGCCTTCGGACCCGCAGGTAGTGACTTACCCCATCTTGAATATACAAATTTTACCAATGTAAATGATCAAGTTAAAGTTAATCGTCTAGAATTAGCACTAAAATTATCAGAAACTAACGACCTGTCTGAGATTTCTAATGAACTAAGAAATGAAGATATAAATATATTTTCATCTGACACTATTGTTAATGGAATTAAGTTAGGGTTTGTGGAACCAGAATCTATACTTAAAGATGTAAGACTAGCTGGTGTTAATAAAGCTAAGTCTGCAGCAGAATTAGTAAAATTAAAAAATATCCATACAGTAGATCCATATTTTTCAGATGATCCTAATTTTCTTTCTTTTGATGCTCAAAAGCTTGATACTGGCAAATTTACAACAGAAGATTATCAATTTAAACTAAAGTTAAAAGAGGTACTGGGTGATCAGGCTTTTACAAATCTAGAGGCATATTCTAAGGTTACTAAGCAATCCCTTAGATCAGTACTAAATAAATGGTTAAAACATCATATAGGAGAAGACGCTCCTCAGTTAATGGGTGATTCTCAAACTTTAGCAGAATTACAAAATGATAATAATTATGTACTTCCGATGAATATACCTGGTACAACTTTTGTTAACTTAGCTAAAAACGAAGGAGGATTTGTACCGATGACAACAATAAATCGTTATGCACAGGAGTATAATTTTGATATTGAGGAAGCTTTTAAAAAAGCTAAAGGAATAGATTATCAAAAACAAAGTGGTGTAAGAGGTTTTGTTTTTAGTGATACGGAAAAATTCATTAGAAATGGTGGTATCAATCAGTTATTAAGAGAAGGCATGCAACCTGAATTATTAAAAGTATTTGGTTTCTTAGATTATGATGTAGATCCTGGGGATTTGAAAGGAATAACTCTTCCAATGACTAATAAAGAATATAGGAAAATGTTAAAACAAAAAAGAAAAGAAGAATTAAGACTTCTTTCTGGTTCAGAGAGTGAGTACATGCATCAACGTGTAGGAGGAGCATAAATGGACCCAACTACATACAGTTTAGATGCGATACCACCTGATACCGATGATAACGAAACCATAATTAATCAAGAAGCAGTACAGCCTGAAATAGTAGAATCTGAAGTAGTTCAACCTGAAATAATACAACCTGAATCTCAAGGTAAATTTCCTGCAGCTTTTGGAGGATATGGTTCTAGTAGTGTAGACCTTTCTATACCTGCCAATGAAGCTCAAATGAAAAAGGAGCATAATGAATGGTTTCTTTTAGGTCGAAAAAGATCTTGGAAAAGTTTAGGATTTCCTTATACTCAAGAATCTTTTAAAGCAGAAAAAGCTAGGTTAAAAGAAGCATGGTATCAGAAATATCATGGTATGAGTTCTCAGGAACATAGAAGATTAAGGATGGATAACCAAGCAACTATGTATGGTTATTCTCCAAATCTGAAAGGTGTAGCTGAACAGATGGATGATAACTTCAAAGCATTATCCGTACCAGGATTAGCTTATGCTGACTTTGCAAATGATGCACTTGGTACAATAGTTCCAGGTTATGATAAACTTGATGATAGATGGGATGAAAAAACTAAATTAGATAATGAAGGACATCAAGCTTTAAGAGAAATTCTTTCTATTGTATTACCTGCTATACATAGTGGTGGTTTAACACATTCTGCATTAGGTAAAAGTCAATATGTACAAAATTTACCTAGAGTCCAAAGATGGTTAACTAGTATAGGTGCTTACGCTGCAGCTGATGGTTTGGTTACTTACCTTAGTGATACAAGTGAAGATCATAATGCTGCTTATACTGTATCTAATTTAATACCTGGTTTATTTGGACCTAAAGGTATTATGCCTATACCAGAAGCATGGAAAACTAAAGAATCACAAAGTCCTGCTGCCAGGAAAATGTTGAATCTATATGAAAATACAGCATTAAGTACTGTCGGTACTATCTTAGGTGTTTTTATAGATGCAAAATCAGGTATTAAAACCCCAGTAGATTTTATAGAACCTATAGATAAATCTGCTAAACAATATAAACAGTTAGAATTACTTAAAATAGGTAATGAAGATGATCTAGTAAGACTTCAAGAATTAGAAACATTACTAAGTAGTCAAAAACTAAACCGACAAACTGAAAATCAACTAATTAATGAGATATTAAATATCCAAGATAAATTAGGTATGAATGAAGGTTTAGAAGCTACACTAAGAAGAAATGAATTAGGATTCCAAGCTGAAGCTGAAGCTGCTGCTAGACGTAAATTAAGGGCAAATCCTGATCAATTAGAATTACCTTTTGATCCTGATATATCTCCTGGTCTTGTTGACCCAGCATCTAGTGCTAGATCAGTACCACCTCCTGCTAATGTAGCTAGAAATATAGCTGATACTACTGCCATTAAAAATGGTACTTCTGTTGGTGATCCAGCTCCTATTATAACAGAAGCTATGAGAGAGAAAGGACTTATGGTTGGTTCTCGTTCTCGTGATGCTGTTATGGGTGTAGCTGAAGAAACTAGAGATATAGGTAGATTTAATGCTATCGTAGATGGTGTAAGATATAGTACTAAGCAGATGAATGCTGCTGCATGGGATATTTATACAAGTATTATAGCTGCTGAGAATATAGATGATGTAAGAGGATTATTCTTAGATAATAGAGATGTTAAGAATTTCTTAATGGGTAGATTCAAAGTTGAAGTAATTAATGAAGAGCAAGCTAGAGCTGCTGCATTCGCTTTAAGAGACCTTACTGATAGATTCCTCGGAAGAGAGGTTACAGAAGCCTCTGCAAGGGTTATGGACACGTTAGGAAGAGAGTCTGCTACACTAGCTGAAACAATTCAAAAGAATGGACCTTTTGTTGATGATTCTAGAGCTATGGATCTTATTATTGAAAAGATGCAGTTCTTATTAGATGAATATGCTCTTAATAAATACTTAGCTGGTTGGCAATTAAGAAATAAAAACTGGTTTGATCAAGTACCACCTAAAGAATTAGATGATGTTATTGAACAGTTAACTCAAGAGTTTAGCAATGCAGAAAATGCTATACATGCTAGAAACTTAAGATTTACTAAAACATTACAAAAGTTAAAAGATGAAAAACCATACTTTTTACGACCTTTAGTTGATGCTTTTGCACATACTAATGGTGATGTTGATACATTAGCAAAGTTAAATACTTGGGCTGCACAACAAATATCACCTATGGGTATGATTAAAAGTCCTAACCCTAAAGAAATGAACCTATTTGCAAAAGGTTTGTGGAGCGTTGTTATGAATAATGTTCTATCTGGTCTTTCAGCACTTAGGGCTATGCAAGGTGCTGTACATTCATTAACAACAAAACCTATTACACAAATCCTGGGTCATGGTATCTGGGGAAGTTCAGAGGGTTTCCAAGGTGTACAAAGGACAATGTATGCTAATGGAGCTTTATTCGAAACAAATAGAAGAGCTATAGGCGATGCTTATGAAATGATGAAGAAGGCTCATAAAGATCCAGAAATGATGATCAAAGCTTATCGTAAGGATTTCACTTTCCAAGCTGATAAGAGATGGGATATTATGGATGAAATGAGAGCTGGATGGGAAATTGAAGGAAATTATGGTAAACTATTACAGCATGACGTAGCTAGTACCTTAAAAGCATTAGGTGCTCACCCAGCTATGAGATATGGTATGACTGGTCTTGTATTTCCAGATGCTTATACTTCTACAATGTTAGCTCATTGGTTATCAAGAGTTAGAGCTTATGATGATGTTATAAGTGAACTTGGGTACTTTAAAAAATCATCTATACTTGTAGCTGAAGCTAGACATTATAGAAATATGTTTGATGCTAATGGTCTTATTAAAGACGATGCATTAAGAGCTATTGCTGGTGAAGTACAACTTAATCTAGATGATGGATTGGCTAATTGGTTGAATCAAGGTACAACTGCTTATCCAATGACTAAATTTCTTATGATGTTCCCGAGGACATCTAGTAACTGGATTAAAGCATCTGCTTCTTGGACACCATTATCTCTTATACCTGGTTTCAATAAGTATAGTAAAACTATTTATGCTCAAACTGATGATCAAATTGCTAAAGTACTAGCTGAACATGGTGTAGATTTTGCTACTACTCCTAATGCTAGAGTTATCTTTGAGAGTCTTAGAGCAGAATATACTGGTAGATTAGCTTTCAGTACTATATTAGTAGGTAGCTTATGGCAGTATTCTATGGATGGTAATATTAGAGGTAATGGACATTATAATTCATCTCGTAGACAAAAAGAAAGAGATAACTTTGGTTATGAGCCTAAAACTATTAATATAGCTGGTAAATGGGTAAGTTATAAAGGATTACCTGGTGTAGAACAAGTATTGAGTATATTAGGAGACATGTCTTATTATGCTCAAGATATAGATGAACCAGTATTAAGAAATTGGGAATCTAAACTTATCTGGAGTTTATCTGCTAGTTTCTTAAATGAAACACCACTTCAAGGTTTTGAACCACTTATAGCTATTACTAATGGTGATCTTAGTGGTTGGAATAGAATAATATCTAATACTACTAGATCTATAATACCTTTATCAGGTGGTGCAGGTGTATTAGCTAATGGTATATCTAGTAGCTTAAAAGATCTTGATGGTGAAGTACATGAATATCTTATGAATAGACTTCCTGGTTTTAATCTTATGTTACCAGAACAGATTGATATATGGACAGGTACTCCACTTAATGATATAGATAATCCTTTCTTAAGAGGATTAAATGCAGTAAGTCCTGTTAAAATTAGTGGCACTAAAGAACCATGGAGAATATGGTTACAAGAGATTCAATATGATGGTCTTAGTAGA
>VTLG01010084.1_pt1 | contig 12980 bp, 19 predicted proteins | sample 4694571 | NCBI WGS metagenome assembly VTLG01 (sample SAMN12604809, study PRJNA352737) | marine metagenome | biome: ENVO:00000447; feature: ENVO:00000209|ENVO:00000569|ENVO:01000036; material: ENVO:00002151; isolation source: viral sequences binned using virsorter ... | reverse complement strand
GAGTATAAAGATAAACTAGCTGCCCTAAATGCGATAGGCTACGACTACCATGAGGAAGAGCTATACAAAGATAGATGGCAGAAGTCTGAATGGTAGACAGCAGGGCCAAAGGAGCAAGAGGCGAGTATTTAGTACGAGATCTACTTCGAGAGTCTACAAATCTTCAATTTGAACGAGTTCCTATGTCAGGTGCACTAGAGTATCTGAAAGGAGATTTATACGTTCCAAACGAAAAGAACTTATACTGTATTGAAGTAAAAAACTACGCTGAAACTCCTTTGACGGATAAAATACTTACGCAGAAGAAGACTAACAATCTATCTCGTTGGTGGAAGAAAATTGTACAGCAAGCAAAAAGCGGTAATCAAAAACCTCTTTTATTTTTTAAGTATAATCGTTCCAAAATATATGTCACTATAGGTACACAGCCGAAAAACACAGATTATATTTACATCAGTGATTTAGATTGTTATGTCTCTCTTGCAGAAACTTGGTTAACTAACGAAGAAATAAGGTTTATAAATGGCACTTAGTTTCAATTCTCAGAAAAAAGAAGGAACAATGATAGTTGATGCCCTCAACTTAGCATTTAGATGGAAACATCAGGGTAGAACAGATTTTAGATATGAGTATGAAAAGACAGTACACAGTCTAGCAGACTCATACAAGTGCAAAGATGTAATTATAACAGCAGATGGCGGCTCTTCTCGCTATCGTAAGGCGATACTTCCTGACTACAAACAGAATAGAAAGGACAAGTACGCAACTCAAACGGAAGAAGAAAAAATTGCGTTTGAAGAGTTTTTTGAAGAGTATCAAGCTACTCTTGATATGCTCGGCGCATTTCTGCCTATACTACGTTTTGATGGCGTAGAGGCAGATGACGTTGCAGCACACCTAGTAAAGAACAAAGATAAGTACGGTTTTGGAGAAGTCTGGCTAATATCCAGTGACCGAGACTGGGACTTGCTTATACAGGAAGGCGTAAGTAGGTTTTCTTATGTAAATAGAAAAGAAGTACGTATTCAAAATTGGTACGATCATTACGAAGTAAGTCCCGAACAGTATATCTCATTAAAATGTCTAACTGGGGATAAAGGAGATAATGTTCCAGGAATTACAGGTATTGGTCCAAAAAGGGCTAAAGACTTAATTATTGCATATGGCGATGCAATGAATATTTACGACTCCATACCCTTACCTAGTAAATACAAGCACATCCAAGAGCTAAATGCTCGAGGAGAGCAAATTCTTCAAAACTATGAACTTATGGATCTAATGTCATATTGTGACGATGCTATTGGCTCAGCCAATATAGAACAGATTGAGGAGAGAATTGCGTGTTAATTGATTATAAAAGGGATAAATACTTATCTGAGTTTAGTCATAAAACTTTACAAGATAGATATTTAATTGATGGAGAAACTTCACCTCAAGATGCTTTTGCAAGAGCTGCGAAAGCGTTTTCAGATAACGAGGCACACGCACAAAGGCTTTATGACTATGCTAGTAAACTTTGGTTTATGTTTTCTACTCCTATACTTTCTAATGGTGGAACAACTCGTGGGCTGCCTATTAGTTGTTTTCTTAATTATGTTGAAGACAGCAGAACAGGAATCACGAATCATTACACAGAGAATGCTTTTCTTTCTAGTGTTGGTGGTGGCGTTGGTGGGTCTTGGTCAGCTATTCGTTCAGTAGGCGCAAAAACATCAAACGGCTCTGAGAGTACAGGAGTCATTCCATTCATGAAGGTTGTGGATGCAGAAATGCTAGCATTTTCACAAGGAGTAACAAGGAGAGGCAGTTATGCTGCGTATTTGGATATATCTCACCCAGAAGTCGAAGAGTTTCTCGATGTTAGAAAGCCCACAGGGGGCGATGTTAATCGAAAGTCTGTTAATCTGCATCATGGTGTTGTGGTTAGCAATCGGTTCATGGAACTAATTGAAGGTGCTACAAGAGAAGAAGGTTTTGATGATTCCTGGGACTTAATTGATCCGCACACAGGAAGAATAACAAAAACAGTTTCTGCAAAAACGCTATGGGTAAAACTCATACAGAATAGAGTAGAAACTGGAGAGCCTTATATTATGTTTGGAGATACAGTCCAAGATGCTTTACCAGAATGTCAAGCAGATAAAGGATTAAAAGTAAATCACTCTAATTTATGCTCTGAAATTACTCTAGCAACAGATGAAGATAGAACTGCAGTATGTTGTCTATCAAGTGTAAATCTTGAGGAATACGACGAGTGGAGAAATGATGAAAATTTCATTCCTGACTTAATTCGTATGTTAGATAATGTTATCTCTTACTTTGTAGAGAATGCCCCACCAGAGCTGGCTAGAGCAGTTTATAGTGCAAGAAACGAAAGAAGTCTTGGATTAGGTGCAATGGGTTTTCATGCCTACTTACAAAGAAATAATATACCGTTTGAAAGTGCAATGGCAAAGGGTGCAAACATGAAAATGTTTAAGCACATAAAATCGGAGGCATTAAATGCTACAAAAACTTTGGCAATGGAGCGTGGTGAAGCCCCTGATGCTACTGGGTACGGGGTTAGAAATGTTCATCTTTTGGCTGTGGCTCCCAATGCTAGTAGCAGCATCATTTGTGGTAATACTTCTCCTAGTATCGAGCCATACAGGGCTAATGCATTTACGCAAAAAACTAAATCGGGATCATCTCTTTTAAAGAATGAATACCTAGAACACGCCTTGCAGGAGCTAGGGGAAGATAATGAAGAAGTTTGGAAGAGTATTATTACGAACAATGGTTCTGTTCAGCATCTTGATTTTTTGGATGATTGGACTAAAGATGTCTTTAGAACCGCTGTAGAAATAGATCAAAGATGGGTAATAGAAATGGCAGCAGACAGACAAGAGCAAATATGCCAAAGTCAGTCTCTAAATATTTTCTTTCCCGCAAACGTATCAAAACAAGAGCTTCATGCTATACATATGATGGCATGGAAGAGAAAAGTAAAAACCCTTTACTATCTAAGAAGTGAGGCGATAAAACGAGCAGAAACAGTATCAGATGAAGCGTTACGTCAGTATATATTCGATAGTATCGACGATGAAGGATGCTTGGCTTGTGAGGGCTAAGCTATGGAAGTTGTGGGCGATGTCTTTGGGCGAGAAAGCGTCTGAAGACTCCCAAGAGGCAGATTTAGTAGCAATTATAAGAACCATAGTTGTATTAGTTAATTTTATAACTTGTTTCTTTATAATGTCAGGAGTGGTACACCACTGGTAGAGGAATTGGATGAGTTTATTAGTAGAAAGAGAATATTATAAGCCTTTTAACTATCCCTGGGCTTTTGAACATTACAAAACTCAACAGCATATGCATTGGCTTCCAGACGAAGTTAATCTTGCTGATGATTTGCGTGATTATAGGGATAGACTAACACCTGAGAATAAAAAACTTATAAGTCAAATTTTTAGGTTTTTTACTCAAGCAGACGTAGACGTTTGTTGTGGGTATGCAAAGCACTATTTACCTACATTCAAACAACCTGAAGTACGAATGATGCTTTCGGCTTTTGCCGCTATGGAGGCAGTACATCAGGAAGCATATTCTTTGCTCTTGGAAACGCTAGGATTTGGTGATGAAGAATATCAAAAATTTTTCGAACACAAGGAAATGTTAGCAAAACATGAGCACTTGAATAATTTTGGTATGGAAACTCCAATGGATATCGCAAAGACAATGGCTATCTATTCGGCATTTACCGAAGGGGTACAGCTATTTAGTAGTTTTGCTATCCTGTTGAACTTTCCTCGCCACAACCTTATGAAAGGTATGGGTCAGATTGTTACATGGTCTGTGCGAGATGAGACATTGCATGTTGAAGGAATGTGTCAACTCTTTCGTACTTTCATAAAAGAAAACCCAGACTTATGGACTGATGATCTAAAATATGAAATTTACTGTGCAGCAGAACGCACCGTAGAACTAGAAGATGCTTTTATTGATTTGTGCTTTCAGAATGCGGAAGTACCTGATCTAACACCTGAAGAAATAAAAGAGTACATTCGTTATATTGCAGATCGAAGACTTTTAGGTCTTGGAATGAAAAAAATATTTGGGAGTGAGAACAATCCATTACCATGGTTAGACTACATGCTAAATGGTGTTGAACACACTAATTTCTTTGAAAATCGCGCAACGGAATACTCTCGCGCAAGCACAACAGGAAACTGGCAGGATATCTTTAAATGAAGTTTGAATTTAGCGTAGATGAAATCAATATTATTCTACAAGGTTTGGCGGAGCTTCCCGCTAAACATAGTATGAATATTATTGCAAGAATCCAAGAGGATGCAGCAAAACAAATGCAACCTGAAATGAAAAGCGAAGAAGGGGCTGAATAGCCCCTTTTTTATTGAGGACAAACAGTAACTGTTCCGCCAACTCCAATAATGCTTGGATTAGCTGCATTTACACAGTTTACACCTGGAACCCAAATTTGATTATCGTCCGCATTAGTAGTATTTAAATTATTTATTATTTTTAGTAAATAATCATCAATATTGCTAAAATTACTTGAATAATCAGGGGTTGCGGGATTTATATACTCCATACTGCCTAATCCAAGATTCATCATATTATTTGAATTAGACCCCATTAAAGTATACAACTCTGAGGTATTTGCTTGTTCTGCTGTTATTTTTGCGAGAGAAGTATCTCGATTATATCTAGCCATTGCTTTAGTAGAATCATTAGATAACCACATTGCACCTAATGAAGATACTGGGCCAGACAGTACAGACGCCCACTTTAAGGCTGCTGACTGCTGAGCTTGAGGAACTATAGGAGTTTGATTTGTCATAGCGAGAGCCATAACCGCGGCAGTTGCTGCCTCGTTGCCTTCTCCTGCAATTCTGCTTAGAGCGTTATATCTTGCTTCTTGTACCTTTGCCTGCGCTAGAGCTGCTCTTTCCATTGCTTCGTAATACTCAGTAGTGGACGTACTCGCACAGGCTCCAAGGCTGAGGGCGATTAGCCCCGTAGCCAATAGTTTTTTCATATCATAAGTCCTCCTTATAAAATTGGGCTAAGCCCTATAGTGTTGGTCGAGTATCAGGAAAGTCTGAAGTACTCGGCCAGTCTCTTAATTTTACTCGATACGCAGCTATTTCTGTTTTCTTTGGGTGGTCTGTAAGAAGTGACAGAGAATCTGTTTTGTAAAGTTCTGAATCTCTCCATTCTCGTGCATGACGTTTTTTCATAATTAGTAGTGTTTCTTGTGTTTTTTCTTCTCTCATAATTTCATGAGAGTATCCCTGACTTGTAGGGTATGCTTCTTGTGCAAAAGACATAGAGCCTACTATAATATTACTTACTCCATCTTTTGTTATTTTTATATTTGCCATATTATGCTCCTAAACTCACTGGAAAAATAAGTACAAGCCCATTTCCGCCTGCTCCACCATAGGTAGCGGCTGAGTAAGCATAACAGCCTCCTCCTCCAGAACCTGCACAACCTCTTTGACCATACACAGTTGCACCACTAGCACCAACAGCACCTTGAAAAGGAGCGGACATACCATGCCATAGTGCACTACCTTGATAAACTCCCTGCCCTTTAGCATCTATCGCTCCTGTTCTTTTTTCAAAAGTCATATCATAATCGGAATATGCAATATCGCTGTAGCTAACTTCTGTACTAAGAACTCCTGTAAAAGCTTCAACTGTTGGATATCCACTATTTTCGTGATCGTCTGCACCTCCATCTGTCATACGATTATAATAATCGTATTGATTTAGATCACCTTTTTCCACATTTAACAGAGCACCCATCTGGCTATATCCATAGTGGCTTTGTCCATCAGGAGCATCATTTCCATTCGCCCAAAGTCCCACAGCTCCCCCACCACCCATGATATAAGCAGCAGTTCCTGAAACTGAAGAAGATATTGCTGCACCTTTTCCGCCTGTAAAATTACCAAGGGTTCCCCCAGTTGCAGTACCACCAGCAGCTCCTGTTACATAAGTAGCATTATTACTGGCTCGGGTAACTCCTCCTGAACCCCCGTTTCCCGTCATTGTGCTAATTCCTGAACCTGAAAAAGAACTTGCACTTCCTGCATTTCCATTTGTGTTAGTGCTTGAAGCTGTTTGTGCCGCTCCTCCTGCTCCAATTGTAATAGTATAAGTTGTACCAGAAGAAAGGTCTAGTTTGCTTACAGCACAACCGCCCGCTCCTCCACCGCAAGCACCTCCAGCAGAATTATTAGTAGAGCCTCCTGCACCGCCACCGCCTATTACATATACATAGGCCGTTAAGTCATAGGATGGAGTCCATGTTTGAGATGACATAAAACTTATAGTAGGTAGTTGGCCACCTCCTCCACCACCGCCTGCTGCTGCTCCTAATACTGCCATAATTAAATCTCGAACCAACCAATAGTGTCATCTACATATACGAGTTGAACACTATTGCCCTGAGGTAGGGTACCGTCCTCTGCTGCGCTGTTTATTTTTTGACTTCCGTTTCTTCCGATTGTCACAGTTCCTGCTCCTGCGTTACATACAATTACTGTAGCCCCTGCCGAACCTGCTGGAAGTGTAATAGTAAAAGCACTTCCACTGTTTGCTATAAGCTGATCTTTGTCTACTGCGGTATACGTTCCTGTTTTTACTGCCCAGTCAGTATAAGCTCTTCCATCTGCTGCTGCAACTGTAGCAAAAGAAAGAGTGCCCGACCCGTTTGTTCTCAGAAACTGCCCATTCGAACCATCAGTTACATTTAAACGTGCAATATCTACTACATTATCTGCAATTGCTGCCGCACCTACAGCGTCATCTGCAATTGCTGCCGCAATAACTGCATCGTCATCTATTTTTGCAGATGTAATAGCATCATCCTGAATAGAAGCAGTAGGTATTCCTGCACTTGTAGTCATCACATTTGCTAATCTGCGTGCTTTTGAAAACGCCATCTATCTCTCCTACGAAGGCTTAACTGGCCAGTCGTCCTCTCCACCCAGTGGACCTGGCATTTTTAGATTCGGCCAATTAGAGTGGGTAGTAATATCTCGAAGAGCTTGTCTATATGTTTTCCACGCATCGGACATTGTTACATCACTGTTTGCCATCCAATCAGTTTCTGCTAATCTTCGGTTGCGTTCTGCTCTACTTGCCTCTGCAGACCTATCAGTTTTTTCTTTTTCTGCTGCAGCTTTTTCGCTATCTGTTAAAGCCTCGACTTTTGTAAGATATACTACTCCGCTTTCTATGTAAGGATCAACGTCTACAAGTTTTTCAGTTAGTACATCATAAGAATGATACCTAATGAGCGGCATTACAGAATTTTCTGACATCCAACTATCTGTTGGCTGACCTCCAGGAAACCCAACATTTGGAAACAATTCTTTATGTTCTCCCATAGTTTCTACGGCATTGTCTTTTATTATTGCTATTTGCATTTTTATCTCCTATCTATTCGGGAATTCTTTTGTTGGGGCTGTGAAATTGCTAGTATAACGAGCTTTATTAGTAACCCGAAATTCATCTATGTATCCATTCATTAAGTAGTTTGTATCATAAAATCCGCCAATAGTCAAAGTATCTCTATTACTGAAATCCGTTGTATCTGTGAAATCAGTGATAATTTGGGTACCGTCTACAAACACTTTAATAGTTCCATTAGTTCTGACAACAGCGGTGTGGTACCAAGTGCTTGCAGAAGGCGTTACTGCACTAGATTTACGTGAGTTACCACCATGTTGAGTCATTGTTGACCATACAAGAGCACTACCTGATCCCGTTGGCGTAACTTCTAACACAGGAGCAATATATCCATTCCCACTCAAAGAATCTGTGTCAAATTGCCATATACCTGTGTATTCAACAACGTCTAAATAAACAAAACACTCAACCGTAAAATCACCTGTCCCTAGTCTGGCTCCGAAACCGTCAACTGTGGCCGAAGTTGGAGTTCTTAAACGATCTACTGTTCCATCAAACTCCACACTTGCTGTACCAAACTTTTTAACTGAAGTATCTAATTGAGTATCTCCTATAGTTTCAAGATTTAAATGACCTGTACTATCAATTATTTTTGCATTTGTAAAATTCAGTAAAAGTTTTGTATAGTTTGTTTTTGTAAGCGGAGCAGTTGGTACTGTAAGAGTCGATGCATTCGAATAAGGATTATAACCATTTCCCGTAGTAATTCTTACATCCGATATATAGCCTTCATAGCCGTAAGTAGTTCCATAGTTATGAGTTCGACCAACATACATGCCTGTAGCGCTAGAACCAAAATTTGGGTTATTCTGTGTGTTGTAAATTCTTGTACCATTTAAATACCAGTTCTCATACCCACTTGTTACTTGCCAAACGCAATGATTCCAAGTATATCTTTTTGGCATATGACTATAGCTACCCGAATATCCTCCAGCAGGATAAGTTGAAAAGCCTGCCGCAGATTCGTTTCCACCGCCATCTGTCCACCCCCAATATTGATTTACACTTACGCTTCCAAAAGGCAAAGCCCAACTAGTATTTAAAGTTGCCGTAGGGTAGAACCAGCCTTCAATACAATAATCAGAAGTACCAAAGTCAAAATCAGTAGCATCAGAGACATGGACATGAGCGTCGTGAGTAACCCACATTGAACCTCCATGAACTGCTGGGTCGTATTCTGCTGATCTAGCAAAAGGAGAAAAAGCTCTTACTTTTGGATTTCGTCCAGTACTAAAAGGGGAGCCTGTACCTGTACTAAGAGTATGAGCAGAAGTGCTTTTATCTTTAAGATGATTGCTACAAAGACATAAAAGTTTTGTATTCGTAATAGCTGTTAAAGGCTCTGTAGGAACAGTAAAATCACCTGTATATACAGCAGTACCTTTTACAATTCTAAAATTAGACATATATCCTTTGAAAGGGTACGAGCTATTATGATTTGCTATTATTAGTCCGTCTGCTGAAAAATCGAAATTCCAAGTAGAACTGGCAACTTCATGTCCATTAAGATATATCTTTAATGTGTTACTTGCACGAACATAAGCAACATGATTCCAAGTACACACTGTCAGCGCAGTATCCCCCGTGAGGCTATTGGCATTACCTCCTTGACCGTTATACAAAGCAAGGTTTCCATCTGTTGTAAGCCAACAACTAATATTATTTCCAGTTGAATAATTATCGGTTGAGAATAGTTGCTTCCAGTTTCCAGCTAAAGTGGTTGGGTAAATCCATGCTTCCCAAGTAAAGTCCCCTGTTCCCATTCCAAAGTCTGATGAAGATGCAATAGTTATGTCGTCTGAGTTATCAACGAACTCAACAGACCATTTTCCTTCTTCGCAACTAAACGGGCTAAAGGTTCCTTGGTATTGATTATCAGAGGCGGAACCAACTGTATGATTCTCGTTCGAGCTATCAATATAAGTTTTATTTTCTCCTGCATTGGCACCGTTGGCATGGATCAGAGCTCCGACTAAGTTAAAGTCATCATCTGTTTCTGCTCCACCGCCACCGCCTGCAAGTACTCTTACTGTCATTATCCTAAGTCCTGTCCTACTGTAATTCCATAATAGTTTGATCCACCATCTACAGTTAAAAATACAAATATATCCACATCTGCACTTCCTGTTGAAAGAGTTGGAGCTGTTCCACCTGCCCAATCGACTGTTCCTGGCCATGTAATTGTTCTTGCGCTACTATCCTGTACTACTTTAAGTATAAAAACTGCGAGCTTTCCTGATGCGGGAGGATTTGAAAATGTATATGTTACATTTTCGGATAACGTATGTGTAAAACTGTCCCCAAGCCGCAAGTTTATAGTTGCCGCATTTGATGAAGATGTTATCGCTGTAGAGTTACCTACAGTACCTCCTGGCAATGTTGTAACATTATTTGCATCTGCTCCTAATATCTTACCAGTTGCAGAAGGTAATGTAAGAGTAACGTTTCCGCTATAGTCAGCATGAGCGGGCGACTGTAACTGTACGTAGTGAGCATTACTTGACTCACAGTATAGTTTGATGTTTGATACAGCGCCACTATTTTTAATTGAGATTGATCCTGACTCGATATCTATTCCGTTTGAGCCATCAATGCGAACAACTCCAGTACCGTGTGGAGTAAGCCCTATATTACCGTTACTTGAGGAGGTTATAATTCCACAGCCAGTAATATCAAGGTTATCCCCAGAAGGAATTTCTTTAATATTGTTATTTGATGAATCCACAACAAGTGGAAATCTATCTGCCATTATGTTACTCCTACGCTTACTGTGCCTGAACGAGTCGTGACCGTTATAGTGCCAGGCACGGATAACTCAATCGTTACTGTGCCCGATCTTGCCACAACTCCTAATGTTGCTCTCTCTGCTGGTTGTTCTCCGATAAAAGGCATATTTTATTCCTATAATGTTGGCTTGGTGTCAGGAAAGTCTGATGTACTCGGCCAGTCTCTTAACTTTGTTCTATAAGTTTTGTAAGCTGCGTGTTGTGGATGATCTGTAACTGGTACAATCCAGTCACTAGAAAGTAATTCTGAATTTCTCCACTCCCTAGCTATTTCTTCTTCGGAGGAAGCTTCTATAGGATGAAATTCTTTTTCAACTATACTTCCACTTGCAGAGTCTCTAATACGAACCCAGTCGCCTTTTACAGGATCTGCATTCGGTTTTGTAATATTTTCAATAGTAATAGTCATTTTATTATCCTGTTATAAGATACAGTGCGTAGTGATCTCGGTAGTAAGTATCACTTCGCCCTGCCTGATTTTCTTTTATCTCAACTTTACAACTTGAATTAAACTTGATTACTGGAGCACCAAGACCTTGTAACGTGTCAGGAGAAACGATGCTTACATACTGTGTAGTCTTAATTATATCATCTCTAGTAGTATTATCGTTCGTAAATTGATAGTTATTTTTTCCCATTATCATGTCGGAAAAAGAAGAAGATGCAAACCCTTGTGCTCCAATAGGCCCTACTACAATATTATTATACTGTGCCTCTCCTACAGTAACAACTTTTTCTGTAGCTATTCCATCAATAGTTGTTTTAATAGTAAGAGCCCGTGAAGCACTTGCACTTTCTGGAGGCCCCATTATTATTGAACCTAATATTCCTGCTCCTGAAGTAATATTTAAAACAGTATAATATTGATTTAGAGTTCTACTTGCTGTTGATTCTACAGCACCAATACGAATCATATACGATTGAAAAGTACTACTTCCGAAGGAATATGCAGTTGATCCATTATAGACTCGTACCGCAGCGTTATTAGTAAGATACGCAGGATATTCCTTAATAGTTACATCAGCTTTAACTGTTCCTAAACTAATTGCCATATTTTAAATCTCCTTCCAACCTATAGTAGCATCTACATAAACTAATTGGGTCGTACTATCCGTTGTTAGCGCACCATCGTCTGCTGTTGAATTAATATTACTACTATTTCTTCCAACTGTTACTAGAGCTGCTCCTGCATTGTGAATAATTACGGTATTTCCTGCACTTGGACTTGCTGGCAAAGTTACTGTAAAAGCTGTACTTGCATGATTACAAATAAGTTGATCTCCAGCTACGGCGGTATAAGTTGTTGTTTTAACAGCCCAAGAATTATAAGCTCCGCCTACAGTTGCAAAAGAAAGTGTTCCTGAGCCATTTGTTGTTAATACCTGTCCACTAGAGCCGTCGGAAACATTTAATCTTGCTATATCTACTGAGTTATCCGCTATAGCTGCTGCAACAACTGCATCGTCTGCTATAGCTGCTGCAACAACTGCATCGTCTGCTATAGCTGCTGTTGCAACTGCATCATCTGCTATTTTTGCAGCAGTAACTGCATCATCAACAATTTTTGCAGAAGTAACAACATTGTCATCTATTGCACCGATTGTAGGGGATCTTCCAAGAAATGGCATTAGGTTATCTCCATAAGCCCTAAAGTTGCATCAAGTGCGGATGCAGTTCCTGATTTCACTCGTAAAATATCTCCAGTTTCTAAAATGTACTTCTGTCCTGCTAAGACTTCAAGTGTTGTTCTTGGAGGAATACTTACAGTATCTAAAACTTGAAAGTCAGCACTTGAAGCAGAGGTGTCTTGCATTTGGACTGTTGCATCTACAGCATTTGCTGTCTTATTACAAAGTGCTAAACCAAGAATCACCGTAGTTACTCCGCTTCCAGCAGTATATAAATCAACATAAGCTGAATGATTTACATTTGCTGCAAAAGCGTTTTTAAATGTATTTGCCATAATTTATCCCAATGCGATTGCCAGTGCTGTGGCGTCGTCTACGGTTGCCGAAGTTGCCGAAGTTGAAGCCGTAAAAGTATAGTCTCCTTTATCTACCGTAAGAACATCATCTGCTGCAGCTCCATTTGTTAAGACTACTGAAGTACCGTTTGTTGCTGTATAGTCCACTCCATTATCTAGTAGTATTCCATTTAAAAATACAAGTATTGAACCAACAGCATAAGAAATTGTAAAAGTAGTCTGATTGCTTGTAGCTACAAACTCTGTTATATTACTTGTACTCGCATTTAGCGTTATTGACGAGACTGTTCCAACTACTGGTGATGATGACATATTTTATATTCCAAATCTATATTCGGCTTCTGATGAAGGTCGAATACCTTTTTTAAATTCTGTTACTCTATCATTTGTAAAGATACCTTCTGAAACACACGCAGCCATAACATCATCAAATCGAGTACTTTCAACATTTATAACCCAGTCCCTATTATTCATTAAGAGTGCTGTATCTTTAATTATCTGTGTATCGCTTCGAAAAAAGGCACACATTTCTGTCTCTGTTAAAAGATTCAGAAAAATAGAAGAAGGAAAAGTTGGTAGTCCTCCTTCAGAATATTTATAAAATTCCATAAAACACCGCCATTTCGTCTAGATAATTATGTATATCTGCTTCCTTATAGTACACAGGACCATAATGCTGTCCGTAGTTCATATGAATATATCCTTCTCTCCATCTAATCCAATATGTT
>VTLG01007313.1_pt1 | contig 12980 bp, 14 predicted proteins | sample 4694571 | NCBI WGS metagenome assembly VTLG01 (sample SAMN12604809, study PRJNA352737) | marine metagenome | biome: ENVO:00000447; feature: ENVO:00000209|ENVO:00000569|ENVO:01000036; material: ENVO:00002151; isolation source: viral sequences binned using virsorter ... | reverse complement strand
ATCCAAAAGGTTTTAGCATAATAATAATATGCATATCCAATTACTATAGATGCTTCTTGTTGTATTCCCATGCTCTCTATCTCTCTTCTATTATACTCATCTACAGCTCTTCCAAAATGATACCGATAAAACTCTTGATCTGTATTAGCTATTAGGTTTCCTTGAGGATCGTACCACTTCCAGTTGTAATAATCATAAGGATCATCTATCCCATTTTGCTCTCCATCCCAAAACCAATATTGATCCTCATATCCTAAATCATAAGCTATTTGCCACCATGCATCCTCTGAGCTAAAATTCATCTCAAATGGATTAATACCATAAACAGGATGAGAACGATGCTTTACTCCAGCAGTAAAATCCATTCTTCCCCAGCTTGTTCTAAGCCTCATCTCCCCTCCATAGTGTTTTAAATTAATCTCTTCTTTATCTTGATAATCTCCTTTAATTAAAAAGTATTTATGTACGTACCTTAACCAATAATTTTGATTAATAAATTCTTTGCTCCTATCACGTACAAACGATAAATTGGCATTATACTCAAAACCATTAATATTACCGATTGTGGCTGCATGGCTAATATTGTTTTCGCTACCATCATAAAATGTTTTCGCTTTATTCTCATAATCAAATCTTGCTATTTTTCTTATTCCTATATTTAATTCATAATTATAAGGGCTAACTATCGTTACATCTGTTAATTCCCCACTTTCTCTATCTATCATGTAATGAGGCTGCTCTGCTAAAGGAGAGGTCATATTCCCAGATATATAAAAGGTAGAGAATTTTAAAAACTGAGCTTGTAAGCTGCTGCTAAAAAGTAATAATATGAATATTAGTTTTTTCATTATGGGGTATCTATTATTGTTACCTTACCCCCATAAATTCTATTAGAGGTAGCTGTTGTTGTTACTTTAATTACTAAAAAATTAGTAGCAGTAGAGGCTGTATCTGTTATATCAAGCTCTGTATTTACAGTACCAGTACCAATAGCTGTACCCATTCCCCCTCCAGTATTTACATCATGTGCATATACATTTAAAGCCTTAGGATTGCTCCCCCATACATCTACTAAAGTAGCTGTTTTTCCAGATGGTATACTAACAAAGGCAAACATCTCTAATGCTCCATCCTCTGGGATAACTCCTGTTGTGCCGCTACCATCTTTCCACGCAACACTATATGTTGTATTATCATCATTAGCTAAAAAATCACTTGGTAATATTTTTATATAATCTAAATCCACTCCTATAATAGCATCTGCATCTATAGTATATCTACCCCCACTATAATTTATAGGACCTAAATCATCAGCATCTACAGGCATCCCCCCAATAGTACCAGAATCTTGATGTAATGTCTGAGAAATCAGATTTTTAGGATTGATTCTTACGGCTGCCTCTGTTGGAAACTCATTATCAAACGCATAAGAGGATACAGTAAGAGTAGTATCATCTGCATCTTGATCTGCTGTTAATGTTAAGGTAATAGGACTAAGAAACTCATCATCCCCATTGAGATAAGTAAATGAGGTATCAAATAAAAGAAGAATATCTCCTGTTTTAAAAATTGCAGTACCAATAGCATTAATTGGTATTGATGTAGTAGCTCCCGCACTTATTGCAGCAGAGGTAGTAGTTATTTGAGTATTAAAATTCGGAGAGCTTAGCTTCTGGGATGCTGGGGATCTACTTACACTATTTGTGCCAATTACCTTACTATTAGGAAACAAAACAGCCCTCGATGTAGCAGATAAACTCACTACTGTTCTCCTAAATTGTATCCACTCTCCATCCCATCTATCCTCTACAGGGAAAAAAGATCCCCTTGTAAATATATGAAAATCCCATCCTGTAGTTTGGGATTTATCAGCTAATTTAGTAATAGGAGAGTAGTATTGAGGCTGATTGAATCCACTCCCATCATTCCTGTACTTCATTTGTTTAGCAGTAACAATACTCATGCTGGTACGTTTTAAATTTACTGCTCCCCCATACATATATTCTATCAAAAGTAAATCCGTAAAAGAATGAGTACCACTTAAGGTGCTTCTGCCCCATTCTCCAGCTACAGGAGTATAAACCCATGCACTCCCATCCCATACTTGTAAAGCTGAGGGATCGGAATTATTAGGAGCATCTCCCCATTTCATTACCCCAAACTCAAACTGAAAAGAATCATTAGTTGCTAATTGTTGTGTATAATTTGTTGCAGATACATTGGAGGTAGCATTGACAGGTATTAAAGATCCCTCCATTGGTAATTGTTGTAAATTCCCACCTACGTAATCAGTTGAGGATACAATATTTAAGTTTGATCCACCACTCCATGTGTTTATAGGTACAGAAATCGAAGATCCTAAATTCCATGAGCTATTAGGATTAGGAACACAACTCCAAGATAATCCAACTGTTGCGGGGTTGGTACTTATAGTATAGGGAGGTAGCCAGCCTGGATTATTACTATTTACATAATAAACTCCAATACCTCCTCCAAATCCTGTTGCTAATGTAGAATCTACTGCTATATCTATTTCTGAAGCTGTACCTGTAAAATTGGAATTGGCTTCTAATTGATAAGATACTTGCTCTATCCAGCCTGTACATCCTGTTGGTATATTGTTAAACATTAAAAATGGCATATCCGTATTATTTTGAGAATAACCACTTGTTTGCCATACAAAGGTAGGGTTGGTCCAACTATTCCCTGTAAATTTTAATCTATAAGTTGTACCCCCATGTACTAACTGCATCTGGAAAAAAATCATGATATCAAAATGAGTAAAAGAATCTATACCAGCTCCTGTTCCTACATTATGATTAATGGTTAAGGGAAACTCTAATAATAGATAACTTGCTCCAGCAATATTATCTATATCCTCTTGGCGTACAGCACTACCAGTACCTCCATAATCATTAGCAAATCCACAAAAATAATTTTCAGTACCTCCAGAAAAATAAGATGCTGTTGATTTTTTTACTACAGGCAAATAAGAGTATTTTCTCCCCTCTAATCTTTTTAATCTCTCTGGGGTAGAATAAGGATTTATAGATAGATTGTAAGTAGACCAATAAGGAGTACCGAAATAATCAAAATTTCCTGAGGATGTATTACTTGTATGGGGATATTTACGAGTATTTATATTATCTGGAGCAGCATAAGTACCACTCTCTGCTGTATCATATCCATCTAATTGAGTTATCCATATAATATGATTCCAATATACCATCCTTGCTCCCCATATTTTTAATATTTCTTTAAGCATATCATAACAATTTGGAGCTGAATATTCTGGGAGGGGAGGATCAGTTTCATCATCTATTCGCTGATAAAAACTTTTGGCATTCGCTCTGGTAAGATGTAAAGGATCACTCCCTACATTAGTATTAGCATGTTCGCTATTATACCAATTAACAGAGGTACGCCAACTCCAATTCTCTCCAGCTCCCTCTGTAGTAGTAGCTATTCCAATTTGTTTTATAGCATGATAGATAAGAGCTGTAAATCTTTTTTTACCAGCAAATCTATCTGGACCATCATAAGGAGGAGTAGCTCCATCTTGTACAAAATCTATATTTTTTAATAAGGCTATACCATCTGTTGCTGTTATTATTACCTCATAAGGGATTAATTGATCCCCTATGGTTTTACTTAAATCCATTAATACAAATCCACTCCAGATAGGCTTTCTACCAGAAGATGTGCTACCCCTGTATAAATGGATATATACTTGCTGCTCTGCTAAATCAAATCGTAAACTTTCTACCCAGTCTATCATCCATGACTTATCTATTATCATGGGTAATTTAAGGGTAGATGCTAAGATAGTAGAATATCTATCATCACTATCGGTTTCATATTCTATCTTAGGACCTCCAGCTCCTATTATAAACTCTGTAGAGTTACCACTAAAATTTTCTTGATATATCTCCACTACATAACTCCAGCCATTATAGGAATCAAATGAAGAATGGAATTTTTTTGCAAATGCCATTATACAGAACGGAATCTATTAAAACCTGTTTTTCTATTGGAGAGCCATATATCATCTCCAGCTATTCTACCCACTACCTCTATTTGCTGTTGGTTACTACCTAACATGCTTTTAAGTTTATCAAGGGGAGCTATTACCTCTGGTCCACTTGGAGCATCTCCTACTTGAGCTAACATAGGAGCTGATACAATTCCCCCCTCGGCAAAGGATGGTATTAAGCTATTAAATGCAGTTTTTGCTAATCCTGAGGCTATCTTAGCTACTATTGGTACGAGCCAAAATTGACCTGACATTGCTGTGGAACTCATTGCAGATGTTATAGCAGCAGTAACTCCCATAGCTATATATCCACCAATTACCTCTTTTATTGCTGACTTGGCTATATCTCCCAATTCTGAAAAAGAATCTGCTCCCTGTGCTAATTGATTAGCTACTTCGTTAGCAGCAGAAATTAATACTCCTTCTAAGTTAAGAGTAGCTGTTTTCTTATCTTCCATATTCTTAATCAAATTATCATGAATCTGATTATCTATATCACTAATATCTTTGCCATGCTTCTCATAAAGGCTTTTCATTTCATCTAAATGAAATAGCTCAGCCGATCCCATCTGTTTATTGAACTCCTCCTGTGTTAATTTTTTACCCTCTACTAACCCTAAATACTCTTGTTTTATAGCTAAAGCTACTTCTCTTGCTCTCTTCTTTTCTGCCTCTACATCTATCCCAAATAGATCTTTTTCTCCTCCACTATCCCCTAATAAATCATCAAAATTCAGTCCTTCTCCTAAAGTCTTTTCCAGATTAGCTATCTCATTCTCTACAGTAGCAATAGCTTTAGCTCCCTCCTCAGCCATATCAGAGGTATCCTCTCCAGCCATAGTGAATTTTTTAATAAGACCAGCAGCAACACCCATCTCATATCCTAAAGCTGCTACTATTGCTATAATACTTAGTATCTTATTTTTTGCAACAGTATTGCCTAATATTATCATAGATCTACTAAATAATAGTATAGCTGGTACTACTCCATTAACAATGATCGTAGTTAAGCTCCCCAGCATTATTAATACTGGTCCTAATGCTGCTCCTATCAATGCTATTTTAACTATTAAATTCTTTTTCTCATCAGATAATCCTCTAAAGGTTTTTGCCCATTCTCTTACTTTTTCAATTATTTTTAATGCTATAGGTAATAAAGTTTCTCCTATTTCTCCTCCTAAATCACTTACTTCTGCTGCTAATCTTCTTGTTTGTCCTGCAAAATCCCCTGCTGTTCTTGCGGAATCTCCTTGAGCGATTTTAGTTTGTTTTAAAACTTCTGCATATCTTACTACTATCTTTTCTTGTATAGTTAGTTGTTTCCATGTCTTTCCTAAAGATAAAAAGTAGTCGCTTTCTTTTAATATCGCTTCCCCTGTTTGGATCCCTAAATTTTTTAGAGCTTCGGTTTCTCCTGTGAAAACCCCTTTTAAGGCTGATTGAACTATATCAATCTTTGCATTCTTTAAAGATGATAATTCTCCAGCTAAGGATACTAAGGTAATAGACATATCAGCAGCAGAGGACTGAGTAAATCCAATAGATGTGCTTAAATCTCCAAAAAGAGATGCCATCTCTAAAGAAGCACTTTTTGATATACCAAAGGCTTGAGTAGTAGTGTTGGAGAAATCTTTTACCTTTTTGCCAGAATCTCCAAAAGCTACATCTACTTTATTTAAAGATTCTTGAGTATCGGAAGCTAATTTAATAGATGCTGCTGCTAATCCTAATATTGGTAGGGTAACACTCATAGTGAGGTTTCTCCCTACATTTTTCATTTGATTACCGAATCTGGTTATCTTCTTAGAGGCATTTTTCATGGCTCTATCAAAACCCCTTAAATCAGCTCCAAATGCTATTGTTAATAATCCTACGCTTTTATTTGCCATTTTTACCTTTCTTTATTTCTTGATCTAATTGCTTTAAATATTCTGCTCTATCTTTTATTTTTTCTATATCTTCTTTACTATCAAGATGTTTCTCATTGTCAAACTTTAATAAATCTTTAGGCTTTACCATTTTGCCTTTTGGGAGATGCACATTTAAAAGGATACATGTTTGCCATCTTGCTCTCTCCCATTCGTTCCTTTCTTTTAATTGTAGTAGATCATAAAATCCCTCCACCTTTCTAAAAAACTGTTTTGGCAGCATCTCATATAACTCCTCTACAGATAGTCCTAATTGACCTAAGCCTATCTTTTCTACCTGCTCCCAAGTTAGTTTTTCGCCGACTTGGGATTCGGCTTTTTTTCGTTTTTACCCCCAATATGTTTAGTCAAAATATTCATACACTTAGCTATTGCATTATGGTCATCATCTATTAGATCTGCTAATTTCTCTATATCTAATTTACACTCCTGCTTGGCTCTTCTATATCCATCTTCTATACCAGCGAATATTAATTGTAAGGCTGATTCGAGATTCATACCATTACCTAATTTCTCTAAATCAGCTAATGTAGTTCCTGTTCTCATGCCATACTTTCTTAATGCATTCATTCCAAAACGTATAGGATACTTCTTTTTATTTATTTCTACAAAATTGTAATCTTCCATTTGTTATTGAGTTTTAAAATCGGCTTCCCTCTGGACATTCTCTCAATAACAAAAGAACACCCAGAGAGTTACCAATTAAGTTAATAATTAAGTTATTGTTTGCGTTAATGTGCTTGTTCCTTGAAAAGATGCTGAGTAAGTAGCTGATTCCTCAGTTGCTCCTGTCATGGAACAAGATGTCATATATGCTGTTCCATAGTACATTACATCTCCTGTTTCTGCATCTACAGAGCCGAATTTAATCGTAAAAGATGCTCTCGTTAAGATATAAGATGCTATAAGATCATCTGCATTAACGATAGCTCCTCCTGACGGACCTCTCCATGCATACATGCCTTCTAAATCTATAGTCCAATCTGTTAAGCCCTCTGCGACTTGTTTTGTTCCTCCACTATCTTTGTTTGTAATTTCTCTAACGGAATGATTAGCATTCAAAGTACCACTCGTAGCATAAGCTATAAGAGTAGATGCTTGATATATCATAATATCCGTTCCATTTAATATTCCATCTGGTGCTGCCATTTTATTTTATTTTTAATTTGTTAATAATTTATTTTAATTTTTAATATTCTGATAGATCTAATTCCCCATATCCTTGTAATGTAACCGAATATGTGGCACTATCCTCTGTTGCTCCTGTCATGGTTAGAGAGGTTATCCATGCTTTTCCATCATATCTAACATCCCCACTTTCATTCTCTCTTGAGCCAAAAGTTATTGTAACTAAATTTCTATTCTTTATAAAACTTTTGAAGAGATGATCTGCATTTTTTATACTCCCCCCTCCTGCTGTTTCCCAAGCATACAGCCCATCAGCTTGAACAGACCAACTTCTATTCCCCTCCATAGCTGTTTCCCATGCACTGGATTCATAAGATGTTGTATCTCTTGTAGCCATATTTACTGTCAATGTACAGCTTTTAGCATAGGCTGACCATGCATTGTTAAAATACAATTTTATTTCCGTTCCATTTAAAACTCCATGTGGTCCTGCCATAGTTACTCTAAATATAATGCTGCAATAGTTACACTTGTAACACCAGAGTAAGTTATTGCAATTTGTTCATCCGTATTATTATATGCATTGATTTGAAAAGGTCCAATGAAAACCTCTGTACTTGCTGCTATAGCTTTAGATGCATTAGCTTTTGTTAATGCTCCATATAGAGGAGAATCCACGCTTGTAGTTTGGGCTGTTATTGTAACAGTCATTTCACTACCTCCTCCATTTTTAACATGCAAAAAGACAGTACCCTCATTATCTACTACATCTCCATCTACTGTAGCTGCTTCATAGGTTACTAATACCCCTGCCTCGCTAATCTCTTGAGCTGTTATCAATCCCATCTTCTTTTATGTTTTTAGTTTTCTTACTTTTTTTCTCTCCGTATCCATTAGCCTCAAACCATTCTACCTTTTCTGGGGTTACATCCACTACCTGTCCTTTCTTAAATGTAGTCCAACTTGAAAACTTCCAATCTTTTCCTAATGTGTATTTCATAATCTATATTTTTTAATTTATTATTCTAATATCAAAATCTATTGCTTTCCTATAGATTCCATTGTTCCCAGAATCATCATCAAAGATATCATTATATCCTCTATACTCTGAGGATTGTATCTTAATAGTACCATAGGTAGATTCTGGTAATCTATCTAAGGCTGTTCGGATCTTTTCAGCTATTTCAGACGCCTCTGTATATGTTTCACTATAACAGGATACCATAATAGAATTAATATCTAATTCACTCACTCCCTGTTTTGTATCTGTAGGGCTATCGGATGTAACATCATAAATGATAAAGGGGAATGCTGTAGTTTGGGGAGCTACATTAGGAAAAATCCTTGTAGATACTAAATCTGTAATCTCACTCTCGTTCCTTAAAATACTATATATTGCTAATCCTACTTTCATTATTTATATCCGAATTTACCATATTTATTTAATCTTGCTTCATGTGTTTTAATAGCCTTAGCCACTATACTTATTGCATCTCTTATAGAGTTTTTAATTACCGTTGCTTTCCCTTGATCGAATGCTGGTTGCATAAAAGGCTGATCTCCTTTCTTGGCTGGTCCTTTACCCCAAAACATTACTTCTCCTCCATACTCTACAAAAGCTCCATAAAATCCTGATTTTTTATATCCTTTCCTATCCCCTTTTTTATAACTCTTATCAAATGAGGCAAATCTCCCTTTTACTCTTGGTCCTATATATCCTCCTAAATATCTTCTACTTGCTCTTGTTGTAAAAAATCCAATACTTCTCTTTAGCTGTCCTGAACGTTTTGGTGCTTTTTCTTGTGCTATCTTTAGCATAGGTTTTGTGTTCTTCCTCCAAAATCTTTGCCATACAGCTTTTTGGCTTACTTGTTTAGGTAAACTCTCAAACATCTGCTGTATCTCTCTTAATCCTTGTACTTCAATATTTATATTTCCAGCCATCTTAATCTTTATTTTCTGCTATTAATTCTAAAAATCCTTGCCTCCCATCTACCTGATTAATTACTTTAACAAAATATTCTATTCCTTCAAATTCTATTTTTGTTTGTAAAGTCAAAGAGCCTAAGCTCTGGTTTCTAATATAAAAATGTACTTTACTCATCCCTGTTATCTTCTCTCCCTCTTCTCCTTCATCTCCTCCTTTCCATAATACATTTGCCCATCTTGTTGTATATAAACTCCATGAGCTTATAGCTTCCTCCCCATAACTATTAGCAGCAGTAGTGGGATTATATAAAAGTATCCTCCTATCTAAATCTCCTATCTGCATACTTGTATCTTATATTGATCCAATAACATCTTAGCTCCTAAAGGTATCTCTGAGGCTATTCGCCCTACAATTACCGCCTCTCTATTCTGATACCAATGTCCTACCATTAAGAGTACAGCAGATTTTACTAATTCATTTACATCACTTGCTGCCGCTCCCTCTCCTACTACATAATTAACCTCAACAGCCATTTTACGTGCTGCTAAAGAAGGATAGCTCTGATCTACCTTTAAACATATCTGGCATGGCTTAGATACTGCATCTACAAAATAAACAGTATCAGCTAATGTTTGTACAGAGTTATCACTATCATAATATTTAATATTAGTTACACTTGATACTGGGGATTTATATAATGTAGCAATATCATCCCATGTATCTGCTACCATCTTTAAGGTAGTATTAATAAAATATCTATTGGTATAATCTTGAGCAGCTTGAGTAGCAGCTTCAATAAGATTCGCTATTAAGGTATCATCATCACTGATATCTACTTTTAAATAGGTTTTTGCTGTAGATGTTGGAATAAGGGTTGCTGCTGCTGCTGTTTCTACACTAAATGCTCTTGCCATTGTAATTTCTTTTTAAAAAAAAAGGGATGGTAGTATTAGTACCACCCCTTTTGTAATTATTAATTCTAACTATTATGCTTCTGTTTGTTGAACAAAAGCAGTAGAGTTTTGAATAGCTGCTCCATCACATAAACTTGTAACGACCATTCTCGGTAATCCTGTTGTTGCGTTTGTATAGGGATCAAAAAGTATATCTAAACCTCCAAAGGTCGCAATGTGTACTTTTGAGAAATCTCCCATTAATGAACAATCCTTACCACCTGCCGCAGCATTGGAAACATTCGAAGAAACAAAGGCATAGTATCCATTTACTCTTCTATCGGTATTATCCCATAAAGCAGAAACACCTGTAACTTGAACTGCCGCTTTTGCAGCAGCATAAGCATCTGGATCTAATAGATAAGCCATTCTCGCACCACTTCTTTGTACTCCATTAGCAATTAATGTACTTTCCATTGATAGGGCAGCAGCAGCAGTAAATGCAGTAGTTGGTCCTGTTGCAGCACCAGCAAAAATAGATGTAGGTGCGTTAGCAATATCCCCATCATCAAGTAAAGCAAATTCTAAAGATGATGCAACTTCAGTTGCCATGTTTCTTGTTAATGCAGCTTCAAGTCCAGCATTTTGAACGAAACTCTCTTGTGTCATATTTACAACTGAGATTAATTTCTTTGGAGTTAAGGTAACATTTGACGTTGCTCCTGATACAGAAGCAGCTCCAGATGTTCCATCTTCACCTACCCATGTTGATCCAATACTTGAAAAAACAGGAAATTTCATGTTATTTATTCCAAAATACGTATTCGCTCCAGCAGATGCTAAAACTAAATTCGCCTGTAGCTCATCAGTAAAACTCATGGTTTCAACTGAGTTCACATCAGATGTAGCCCATGCTCTTGTTAAAATAGATGCTGGGATACCTATTCCTTTATATTCTTGTCCTGTATAACGTGATTCGTTTCTTGCTTCGGCATCCATCTCTTTGATGATACCTTCACTTTTACCTGTATAAGCTGCTCTCATTGCTGCTTGAAATGTAAATTTCTCAAGGTCTTTCTCTTGCCCTTTACTAAATTCAGTTTCTACTTTCACACCACTAACTGCTGCTGCTGTACGTAGGCTTGTTTCTACCTTCTCAGCTCTTGTTATTTTTTCAGATAAATTATCTACCTCAGTAAGTAATCCATCCACTTGTGTATTCTCATCTGTAGTTAGATCTCTTTCGTCTCCTGTTGCAACATCTTTAATGCTTTCAAGTGAAGAAATGATATCGGCTCTCTCAGATTTTAAATCATTTGAACTTTTCATTTTTCTTTTTTTTAATATTAATAAATTTATTTTCGTTTTGCTAATTCTATTTTTAATGATGCTAAGCTTCTCATCACTAAATCTTTTTCTTCTTCTTCTTTTTGTACTTTCTCTTTATATACTGCTAATCCTCTTTGAGCTATTGTTAGATCATTTACATCACTATAAGCTGGGTAGCTCACGGGAGAGATATCGTATAATCTATCTATTTTTTTAATTGTTCTAATATCGTTTCCCTCATCATCTGTACTCCAATCATCTTCTTGTACAGTAAATGCAAAACTTGACTGGGTTATATCCCCTCTCTTCATTGATACTAATAAATCTTTTCCATAAGATGTTTCCCCAATATTCATAATTTCATAACGTAATCCTTTTTCATCAGCTTCTAATTTTAATGTACCACTTGTACTCCTGCCTAAAATTAAATTCTGGTCATGATTAATTAGTGCTCTTACATCTGATTTTTCTATCAGCTCATCAGTAAATGCTCCTCTCTCAATGTACTCATAAAAGCCACCGAGATTTTCTGAACGTGAATCATAAAGAGAAGCATGTCCTATAACAACAGGAGTACCATCTTCTCTTTCTTCTGTTCTTGTTTCTATTGTATAAATTCTTTTTTCCATGTTATTATTATTTTTATTATCCCAAATGTTTTTTCTATTTTCTTCTAATTGAGTTTGGCATACAGCCAATCTCTGTTTTTCATCTTCATAATCTTCTACCATAACATCATCTACCATGCATCTCTCTATAAAAGCATCTTCATCCTCGTATCTATTCGGTGTCGGTAGTGGCATCCTGAGTTATGTTTTTTAATGTGGTCATATTCATTTGCATAAAATGAGCATTCCCCTCATCTATGCTATTCATGTTTTCTTTTCTTCTAATCTCATTTACAGACATTGCTCCAATATTTAGCATCGTTCTGTAATATTCTGATCTATCTTTTATATTACCTCTTAGCAATCCATTAACATTAAACTCTACAAATCGTTTTCCTAATTCATTTTTTCTAAATAATTTAAGATTCATTTGTTGCTCTATCCTTGTTAGATAAGGCATAAGAGTATATGTTACAAACTCTTGGCTCTGCATCTCGATGTTATTGAAACTGGATTTAGAAAGATCAGCGAGCATATGAGGTTTGATTGAGAAAATACGGCAGACCTCTTGTACACTAAATTCCCTTGATGCTAAAAATGATGCTTGTTCTGGAGATATGCTTACAGGTTTCCATGTTAATCCCTCTTCTAATATTGCTGTCTTATTACTATTTTTAATTCCTTTATAAGCATTATTAAAACTATTCTTTAATCTATCAATAGCTTCAGTAGATAAACTACGTGAGGTTTCTAAGATACCAGAGAGAGAAGCTCCATTGGTAAAAAACTTTCTACCAAATTCCTCTACATTCATTCCCCAATTAATAGCATTAGAGCATTGCTCTATTGGAGATAATCCTTTTATTCCATCTTGCGTAATCAATTTAAAATGTAGTACATCTTCAGAACTATATGTATCTCCACTATTAGAATCTTGATAATAGATGTAATTATCTTTACTAATGATCTTTACCTTAGTATAATTTAAGCAGATTAATTCTACCGGATTTGCACTATTATCTCTTAGGATTCTTACATAGGAGTTTCCATTAGTTAATAAATCAAGCATGATTTTCTCATAAAATGATATCTTATCCATGTAGGAGTTAGGCTGGTATTTAATTATATTAA
>VTLG01006563.1_pt1 | contig 12981 bp, 16 predicted proteins | sample 4694571 | NCBI WGS metagenome assembly VTLG01 (sample SAMN12604809, study PRJNA352737) | marine metagenome | biome: ENVO:00000447; feature: ENVO:00000209|ENVO:00000569|ENVO:01000036; material: ENVO:00002151; isolation source: viral sequences binned using virsorter ... | reverse complement strand
CTGGATTAGAAGCGGCTATTAGAAGAAATATGGCGGCAAGTATTGCAGCATCATTGGAAGGAGCTTTATTAGCAACAAGTGATACGAGTAATGCACCAGAGTCTATTTTTGCAGATTGTGCAACTACCAACACTGGTGTTACTGTTGCAGATTTTGTTGGATTAGAAACAACTGTTTTAGGTAATGATGTTCCTTTAGAGGGAGCAAGAATGGCTTATATATTTGATAAAGATGCTTATGTATCAATCAAATCATTAGCTCAAGTAGCTTCAGTTTCAGCATTATGGGATAATGCAGATAAGAGATTAAACTCTTACTATGGTTTCTTTAGTTCAAATGTAGGTAACGGAGGAGCAGGTGGAAAAGCTCATTGTATGTTTGGAGATTTTTCAAGAGTGCATATTGCACAATTTGGTGGATTAGATTTACTCTGGGATCCCTATACAAATGCTGCATCTGGATTAGGAAGATTAGTAGCAACATCTTTAGTAGATGGAAACGCTGTTGATAATACAACTGCATTTGCGAACATAATTGAAAGTTAATAATTAGTATATTAATATAAAAAGGGCTGGTTTAATAGCCAGTCCTTTTTTTTTAAATCCAATTTAAAATGAATAGAAGTTTAAAAGTAGACACAGCGGCAACAACTCCAGTCTTTACAACAGCTGAGGCAAAGGCAGTTCTTAAAGTGGATGTATCGGATGATGACACAATAATAGATAATTTAGTTTCTGCTGCAACTGAGTCATGTCAAATTTATACTAATCAATATTTTATTAATACAGTAGTAACTCAATACAGTGATACTTGGGATGAATTTTATACACTATATAAAAGTCCTGTTGTAAGTATTACTCATGTGAAGTATTACGATTCTGATGATTCACAACAAACTTTAGCATCTTCAAATTATATTTTAGGGCACTATTCAAAACCTGCAAGAATTGGAGTTGCTGTTGGTGGAAGTTTACCAAATTTATCAGATAGAATAAATGCTGTTGAAGTTAAATATACAGTAGGTTATGGAACAGCCTCAACAGATGTTCCAGAAGGAATAAGAACAGCAATTATTTTAACCGTTGGAAATTGGTACGAAAACAGACAAACAGTTATAACAGGAAGAACAGCAACAGAACTTCCTTTATCAAGTCAGTATTTATTAGACCAGTATAAAATTCAGGTATGCTAAGTATAGGCCAACTTGATAGAAGAATTAAAGTTCACTCTCCAACTGATACACTGAATAATTATGGAGAACAAACTAAAGTTTATGCAACTGAATACACTTTATGGGCTCATTTAGATTGGAAAACAAGCAAAAGAAAAGAAGAATCTCAAGAGCAAGTTCAAGGAACGGATGTTGTTTTTTATGTACGTAATTTAGGAATTACAATTTTAGGAACTTATAGAATAGTGTATGATTCCAAAACTTACATAATACATGGGATTAAAGAAATAGATGGAAGAGAAAAATTTTTAGAAATAGAAACAAAACTAAAAGATAATAACTAATGGCAGATAGTGTTTCAGTAGAAGCAAAAGGAATTAAAGAGATTATGCAGATGTTTAATGGACTACCAAAAAGAGTCAATAAAGATTTGGTATGGGGAAGATTTTGGAAAAAAGTTACTCTTCCAATGTTAAAAGCTGCTGCGGCAAGTGCTCCATTATTAAAACCTCCAAGTAGAAAAGATGTTTCATATCCTCCAGACAAAAGTTTAACAATTGCAAGAGGTACATTAAAAAAGTCCATCCAGTTTTATAGAACAAGAGCTTCCCGAAAAAAAGATGTTCATGGAGCATATATTGGACCAAGAGTAAAAGGAAAATTTAAGAAAAATTTGGGTGGTTATTATGGAGCATGGGTGGAGTACGGCCACAGAATAAGAGGAGGTGGAATGTCAAAAGCTTTTCCTTTTATGGAAAAAGCATTTAATCAAACAAGTAGTGTGGTTTTACAAAATGGATTTACTGATGCAGAAAAAATATTTATTAAGGCAGTGGCTGCAGATGTTAGAAGAATGAAAAAATACGGAAGATTAGGATATTAAAATGGATATAGGAAAAGCAATATATAAACTTTTGAGTACCAACATTGCAGTTAGTTCAATGGTCGGAACAAGGATTGCTCCAAATATAATGCCTCAAACCTCAAAATTTCCTTTTATTGTTTACGATGTTTCAACTGATTCTCCAGAAGGCCAAAAAGATTCTGTTGCTTTATTAGATAATGTTTCAATAATGGTTTCTGCATATTGTAAAACTTATTCAGATGCTTCAAAACTTGCAAACTATATAAGAACAGCATTGGATAGAGTGAACGGACTTTATGTTGGAGTAAACATACAAGCAATTGATTTTGATGGTTACGATGACGTTTTTGATGATATGAGTGGTTCTGATGGAGTTTATAGAAAGTCTTTAAATTTTAATATTAGAATCTTAAATTCTTTTAATAATATTTATTCAACTAATTTTGATGGAGTTGATGATTTTGTTTCAATGGGAGTTACTGGAATGAGTGCAATGAAAAACACAGGTACTATTTCAGCATGGTTTAAATTAGGAGAAACAGACGCTTCAGTTGATTTATTTAGAGCGTTTGAAGATTCAAATAATAATATAAGAATTTTTTATCATGCTACATCAAATGAGTTGAGGTTTAATTATAAAGCGGGAGGAACTGCAAATGCTGCAGTAACAACAGATGCAATTGAAAATGATGGAGTATGGCACCATGTCACTGGAACATGGGATAAAGATGGAAATGCAAAACTTTATTTAGATGGAACTTTAAAAGCTACAACAGCAATCTCAGGAACGTTTAGTGGAAATTTTTCGGCGGCTTCTATTGGTAGTAATGCAGAAAGCTCAAATTATTGGATTGGAAATATAGATGAAGTTAGTATTTATAATGCGGAATTAACTGCGGCAAATGTAACTACATTATATAATGAGGGATTACCCTATACAGTTGAGGGATTTTCTTCATTGATTGGATGGTGGAGAATGGGAGATGGAACTTTAACAGGAGATCCGATTGCAACTTTTCCTACTATTCCAGATGATAGTTCAAATAGTAATGATGGAGTAATGACTAACATGACCTCAGCTGTAGTTAATTTTGAAGCTGATGTTCCAGAATAAAAAGATATGGATAAAAAATATGTTATAATAGAAAAAAATCATGTTGAGTCAATTGACTTTAAGCATGTAATTGAAACATCAGAAGCAACATTAAGATATAATTTAGATGGAACAAAAACAATAGTTAAATTTATTGGAGAGGTGCCATCATTTTTAGAAGGGGATAAAATATATTCTCATAGTGAAATAATAGAAATAATCAATAATCCAGATAATGGATGGATTGATACAAACGAATAAAGAAATGAAATATACATTAAAAAAAGAATTAATTAAAAATGCGCACAAAACTTTGCCAGCGGGCACAGTTATGGATGTAACTCAAGAATATGCACAATGGTTAGATGAAAATGGATATGGAGAAGAAGAAAAGAAGAAAGAAAAAAAGGTAAAAAAAGAAACGAAAGCAAAAAAAGAGGCTTCAGATAAGGAGCAAGAATTATAATTATAAACAACTTAAAAATAAAAAATTATGGCAGCAACAGACGGACAAATAAACGGAACGGAATTGAGAGTGTACTTGGCCGGAACTCTCGTAGCTTACAGTACAAGCGCTACTCTTAATGTTAATCACAGTACCAGAAGCACGAGCTCGAAAGACAGTGGTGGATGGGAAGAAAATATGGAGGGGATGAGAAACTGGGATGTTTCTTGTGATGCATTATATGCATGGCTAACTCCAGCAGGAGGAGCAATTGGGAACGAGACTCTAAGTGATATATTTACAGCATATATAGCAACAAGAGCAAGTTTTGAATTAACTTTTGGAGTCACAACTTCAGATACAGCAGATACTAAATACGTTGGAACAGCTTGGTTAACATCAGCAAGTTTAAGTTCTCCAATGGAGGACACTTCAACCTTTAGTGTTTCATTTCAAGGAAATGGAGTTTTAGTTCAAACAGTAGCTTCTTAATATCAACTTTTAGAGCCAGCCCTTGCGTTTTCTTTTCTGAGTGCAGGGGTTGGTTTCTTTTAATTCAGGAAAGATAAAATACTTAGAAAAATGAAATATGAAATTTTAGAAATTGGAGAACATAAAATGCCGGTTAGATTTGGATTTAATGCGTTAAGGAAATACAGTTTAAAAACTGGAGCTACAATGAATGATTTAAACAAATTAGGATCTGGACAACTAACATTTAATGACGCATTTAGTTTAATATATTGTGGAATTGAGGATGGCCATAGATCGGCAAAACAACCATTTAAACTTAGTTTGGATGATATAACTGATATGTTTGATGGAAACCTGGATTGTTTGGAAAAAGCTTTTGAGATATTAGGAAGAGCGATGGGTGATGGTAACGAAAAAAAGCCAAAGGCCAAGAGAGCCAAGAAGTAGAGCTAACTTGGCCAAAACTGGAACAGATAGCATTCGGGCAATTAGGAATGAATGTTGATGATTTTTACGATATGTTACCAAGAGAGTTTTGGAATAAAGTAGATGGATTTTATGAACTTGAAAACATGAGGCAAAGAAATGATTGGGAACGTACAAGATGGAGCACCTGTTTATTGTTAAATATTCAGATTGCAAAAGGTAAAAGAATAAAACCCACAGATCTCATAAGATTTGAATGGGATAAAGATGAAAAGAAAATAGATTTTGAAGATTTGAAAAATAAAGCAGAATTATATAAAAAATTAGAAGAACATGGCAGCAAGTAAAGCAATAGGATTTCTTAATTTCAAATTCGGAGCTGATTTAAGCGGTTTTGAAAGAGCAATGAAAAAAGCTCAAAAGAGACTTACAAAGTTTGGAAAAAATATTCAAAGAACAGGAAAATCCATGACTATGGGATTAACACTTCCTATTGTTGCTTTAGGAGCTACAGCTCTAAAGTTAGCTTCTGACCTTGAAGAAGTAAATTCTAAATTTAATACTGTTTTTGAAAGCATTCAAAAGGAAGCTAACGAAACAGCAAGAGTTTTTAAAGATTCTTTTGGACTTTCTGAATTAGCTGCAAAACAACTTTTATCAGATACAGGAGATTTATTAACTGGTTTTGGATTTACCGAAAAAGCTGCCTTAGATTTATCTTCTCAAGTAAATACTTTAGCAGTAGATTTAGCTTCCTTTACAAACTTTGAGGGAGGTGCAGAAGGAGCCTCAAAAGCATTAACAAAAGCTTTAGTTGGAGAAACAGAATCTGCAAAGTCTTTAGGAATTGTTATAAGGCAAGGTACTAAAGAATATAAAGCTAGAACACAAGAGATAATGAAAGAGCAAGGAGTTACAGAGCTTCAGGCTAAAGCATTAAATAATCTTGAAATAGTTACATCTCAAAGTCAAAAAGCAATTGGAGATTTTGAAAGAACACAAGGCAGTTTTGCAAATCAATTAAGAATCGTAAAAGGGGATTTAGTTGATTTAGGGAGTGAATTAGGAACACGTTTACTTCCTCTAGCTCAAAAATTTATAGAGTGGATTAAGGACTTGATGGAAAAATTTGATAGCTTAACACCGAAACAAAAAGATAATGTTGTAAAGTGGGGGCTAATAGCCGCTGCAATAGGGCCTGTTCTTATTGTTATTGGAAAATTATCAATTGGGCTTGGAGCTTTAATTCCTATATTTGTTAAAATTGGAAGCTTTCTTATAGCTAATCCTTATATTGCTTTAGCTGCTGCAATAGGAATCCTTGCTTATGCTATATATGATGTTACTTCAGCTTTAACATCTCAGGTAAATGTTAGCAAAGAACTTGAGGATTTAAATAATCAAGCTCAAAAATCTATTAGTGAGGATATTGTAAATATAGAACTTTTAACTGCAACAATTGAAAATGAGAATAACTCTTTAGAAGATAAACAAAAAGCCTTAGAAACACTTAAAGAAACATATCCTGGATATTATGATGAAATTGACGAAACTACATTAAGCACAGATAATTTGCGTAAATCCACAGAAAGATTAATAGGAGATATGACTCAGATTGCATTATTAACAGCTTATAAAGATAAACTTAAAGATATAAAAAGAGCGGTTATTGATTTAAAACACGATACAAATGACGCATCTACCTCAACTTCTCTTCTTACCCATTCTCTTACTGGAGCAGTAGGACAACTATTAGATCTTGATGACGCTCTACAAGGGGAATTAAATACAAAGGAAATAGAAGATTTGGGAATTGTATATCAAAACGTATTAGATGAAGCTGTAGATCTTCAGGAACAAGTGGATAAATTGCCAGAATCACTTAAAGATGCTGAAAAATTTAAACATAGAACTCCATCTCGCCCTTCAGTAGATACAGAAAAGAGCACAAAAAGCTTTCAAGAGATTAATGCAGAGATTCAAATGAAAATGCAGAAAACTCTTGAAGAAGCAAAAGTAAATCATATTAAAGTAATGTCGGATTTAAATCAAAAATCCTATAATGAAGAAATTGAAAGATTAGAAAGATATTATCAACTTTCAATTAATGTTGAAAAGGAAAATTTATTAAATCAGGTTATTACGAAGGAAGAGTACGATAAAAGAATTGCAGATGGAGAAATTGCTCATTTAGACCAAATGAAACAATTTGCAGAAAATTATAGTCAAGATGTTATTGATATTGACACAAAAACTTTAGATGCAAAATTAGCAAATCAAGAGAAACAATATAGTAATATTGAGGATCAGTTTGAGGGAGTTCTTACTTGGCAACAAAGATTGACTGATGCTCAGTTAATGTTAAATGCAGGAGCTGGTCTATTTTCAGATATTTTAACAAATTCTTTAACTTCTGCATTGGATTCTCAAGAAAATTTCTTTAACGTATTTGTAGAAAATATAAAAAAGGCAATAAAGCAACTCTTAATTCAATTAGCTGTAATGACCTTGATAAGTGCAATAATGCCAGCAAGTCTGGGAGGAATGGGTAAGGGAGCTTTTAGTTTAGCTTCAATACAAGGAAACTTAGCTTCAATAATGAATATTCAGCTGGCAGACGGTGGAATTGTGACTGGACCGACTACAGCATTAATTGGAGAGGCTGGTCCAGAAGCGGTTATTCCCTTAGATAGATTAAATCAATACAGTGGAGGACAAAATATAACAGTAACAGGGAAATTAGTTGGAAATGATATTTATTTAAGTAATGAGAGAACAAAATTTAACAGAAATAGAACAGTATAATGGCACGACCAGAATATGAATTAAACGAATATGCAACATCAACAATAAAAAGTTCTAATGGAACTACTTACACTGCAACTTTATGGTGGGGGCCAGATGAAACAGGAGCTGCTGAAGTTTGGACTTTAGGACCAAGTGGAGCAGAGATAAATTATGAATCTGAAAAGGTTGATGATAAAAATTCTCCAATACTTACATCAAATTTATCTTTTCCGGTTATGGTTGAGAATTTAAGTCAACAAAATTTTATCAATGCTATCCGAACAGGGAAACAAGAAAAAAACGTATGGCTAACAATTAGATTTGGAGTTACAGGAAGTTTTTTATGGTGTGGTTATTTAATAATGGATATGGAAACAAGAGAAGATGTTTCTTTCCCTTACGAAACAGTATTAACTGCAATTGATGGAATTGCAACTTTAAAAGAAGTCCCATTTTTAAGAGAAATATCAACTGAAGATACTCCCGCTGTTCCAACCTTCCCTTATGTAAGGGAAGATACTTGGGATAATGCAGGCTTTCAAAGGTTTATTGGAAACACCAGTTCATGGATGAAAATATTATTAGATAATGTAGGACAATTATTAGCTTCAGATGATGATACCGGTTCTGTTCTTGAAAATTACGATATACAAACCGCATTTAATTGGTGGAATGACGATATGGATGTTTCTCCTGCTGTAGATGAAGATCCATTGTATAATATGAGAATCTCAATGCGGCCTTTTTATTCTGAAGATGAAAATGGTTACATGAATGTTCCTAATTGTTATGATGTTTTAAAAAGTATTTGTACTAATTTTGGAATGCGTTTAATTTATTGGAATCATACATTCCATTTTATTCAAATAAACGAATATAATACTGACGAAAGCGGTGTAGCTCCCTATTCAACTCCAATTAATATTCCAACAAGAGAGTATTATTATACAGGAGGAACAAAAGCAGACAGAGATTATTTAGGAAACACAAATTATTCATTGTATAAAATGGTTTTTGAAAATGCGACTAATGTAGGTGCTGGATTACAGAAATTAAGTGGTGCAAATACTCAAGCACTTCCTGCTATTAAAAAAACAACTGGAACGTATTTAGAAAATGCTGGAAACAATCTATTTAAAGGATTTCCGTTGTTTATTACTCATAATGTAGGAAGTATAACTCCAACCGCTTGGCCAACCGATGGAGTTTACCATACGTTTATACAACATGCTCTTAATGCACAAGGAGGATGGAAATATATGTCAATAACTAATGCAAAAGATTTAGAAGGATTTATTTGCAAAATTTATTGTGATTTTAGTAATACATCAACAACTGATATTCGCATGGAAACATTATGGACAATAAGAGCAAAGCCATCTAATTCACATTGGGCTGATTTAGCCGCAATGACGTTGTATAAATACCATAGTGCTACAACTTCCGAATTAAGGTGGACAAGCTTAGTGGGGCAATATCCACTAGCATCAAACGCTCAGTTTATAAGAAATCGTATTTGGATTCCAGGCAATACAGGAGTTAATAGTCCAGCTACATTAGAGATTTTTAATTCATCAACTGATTTTTTTACTACTGCAACAGACAATATGATTCCAACAGATTCCGCTTTTGATGGAGAATGGGATTTTCAAATTTATACACAAACAGGATTTGATGATAATGCTCCAATTAGTTCTACAACTGGACCAATGGATGCTCAAGGGGAAACTGCCCTTTATTCTCATGGCCGAATAACTAATGTTTTTAATACAGCAGGACAAACGGGTTCTGGTTCAACTCCTGTAACAAAAAAATCAGTTCCAACATATTATGCTTTTGATTATACAGATACTATTGACTTGAATTTAAGTCCTCAGTATTTAAGTCAATTTGTTCCGATAGCTTCAGGAAGTTCAACATTTGGAACAGCATCAACAGAAATACAAACTACTCAAGATTCAACAGATACTTATGTTTATGATATTGGAGAATTAAAATTTGGAGATGGAACGGGAGCCAATACAAATACTACAGTCCAAGTTTGGGATGGTGCTGATTGGATTTTTGTGAATCCAGCAGGAAAATGGGCTCAGGGAATTTATGCTTGGAATGCGGGAACTACTCAATATGATTATTCCAGTTTAACTTATGATAAAAAATTGATAAATTTACTAAGTCAAAATATATTATATAATCAAAGTGACTCCATTCTAACTTTGGGGGCTCAATCTGCTTTAGGTGAAACGGATAAATATTACAGTGGTTCTTCAAAATTAAAATTTATGAATCCTTTAGCTAAATTAAATGATAGTGATGGAACAGAATATATACTTATGAGGGGAACTTTTAAAATGAACATGGATGAGTGGGATTTAAACATGGTACAAATAACATATTCCGTTCCTACTATAATAACAGGAACTCAGCCACTGCCAAGTACAGGAGGATGACAACAAGAGTAAACAATATAACTCCAATAAATAATAAAAACAACTCTTTTATTTTAGGACAACTAACAGCAGATTATGCTGATGGAACAACTATTACTTCTATTGCAGTAACCTCAACTTTAATTGCTTTAAAAGATGGAGATAAAATGATTATTGCAGGCCAAGAATTTACTGTTGGAGCGGATGCAGCAGCTACAGCAACTGCAATAACTATTGACTCAGTGGAAGTTCTTATTCCCATACAAATTGGAGATACTATTGAAATAAATCAAGATAATTTATTTGTTCAATACCAAAGAAAAAGTGAGGGTACTATTGCTGGAATGCCAGTTTCTTCAGATACTTTAGGCCCCTTAGAATATAAAGGAGGTGTTTATTATATTACTGGAGTTGATCCTACTTATTTAAAAATATTGCCAAGGGATTTTATGGTGAATGATGATGCTACTCCTGCAGATGCTACGCCTGCAGTTTTTGGAGATGGAACAAACACAGGGGTTTCAGTTGAAGATACCACACAAGAGCTGATTGCAACAGTGAATATTCCCTATGGAACAACCGCAACAGAAGTAACGGTATGGGCTTCTAATACTACAAAAGATGTTGAAGTTTACGAAATGGATATAAATGCTAACGGAAAAGGGAGTGATATAGGAACAGGAACAACAAATGGGAGTGCAATAGATATAACAGACACAGCATCAACAGCAACAAATTATTTAATGATAATCGTAAAAGTTTCATCTACCAATCATAGAGTTTGGGGAGGTAAAGTTACTTTAACACAAGACTAAAAACAAAAATGAAAGATACGACTCAAGTAATACTAGCAAATGGAGGAGCAACAGCTTTAACTATGATAGATGAATGCAATCAAATACTTACAATGATTTCAATTAGTCTTGCAATTATTTTCACTATTTATAAATTCTATAAACTATCAAAGAAATAAACACAACAAAGTTAACAACTTTTAAACAATCAATGTTTTATAATATTAATTTTTTTAATTTTACAACATGAGATATTTTAATATAAAAGAGTTTCATTGCAATTGCTGCAATAAAGAAGAAATGCAAGAAGAGTTCCTTGAGTTTATTGATGAGTTACGCTTAAAATGTGAATTTCCATTTAGAGTTACGTCTGGATGGCGTTGTGAAAACAAACAAAAAGAACTTACCAGATTAGGATATAAAACAGCAAAAAATACAAGGAGTCCTCATTTAGATGGATTAGCTGCAGATATTGCGGTTTCAGATAGTGTGAGAAGAGCTTTATTTGTAGGATATGCTTTAGAATTAACTCATGAATGGCAACTTCCATTCAGGGTGGGAATAGCTGGTCGGGATAAGGGTGGATTTATTCATATCGATATAGCTCCAAAATCTAATCCAAGAATATGGATTTATTAAACAGTCAAGAGATAAGACTGTAATTTTATCTCATCAATTTAAAAACAAATAAAATGAAAAAAGTTTTTTTAACAGCAATTTTAGCTTGTGCAACTTTAATAAGTTCGGCACAATTTACGATAGTTTCTCAAGTGGAATCTCCTAATGATGGAGATAGTTGGGAAATCTCCAACTTTACTCAAAACATGGGTGTTGGATATTCTTTAAATAACAAAACAATGATTGGCGTTGTGCAGGATGGTGACAACTATAATGTTTTTGCAAGACACAACTTAGGTTTTGGATTCTTATGCTTAGAAGCTCCAACTGAAGATATGAGTGAAAACATGAATGTTGGATGGGGAATGTATATCAACATATTTAAAGGTATTGCAGCAACTCCTATGTATATGATTCCATTAAAAGAAGAAGATGGAGGAAGAGAGGGGAGTTTCTCAATAGGTTTATCGTATAGTTTATAATAATAATAATAATAATAATTTAAAAAAATAAAATAAAATGAAGAATGCATTAATGACAATAATAAAATCAAAACGCTTTTTAATGGGTGTTTCGGGAATAGTAATCCCAGTAATAATGAAGGCTTTTGACCTTGACGCTGAGTTGGCAGATCGAGTATGGCAAACTTGTTTGTTACTGATAATCGGACAGTCCGCTAGTGACTGGGGTAAAAACAAAAAGTAGTATATTTTGAGAAGCAAATATTTACAATATAAGGATGAAATATTAGAGCTTTTCGACAACGGAGCAAACTACAATGAAATTTCTGCTTACCTTATAGATACATATAAGCTAGAAGTTTCAGTAGATACGCTCCGAAAAAAGATTAGAGAAGTAGTACATTATTTAATTGCAGATAAAGATATTATTGAATATAATATCAGACTTGCAAAACAGAAACAAAAATTTCAGGATTTAAACAGAATAGAGAGAAAAGCATTTAGAGAGGGCTCACGACAAGAAAACGCTCTTGTAGAGTATAACACCGAAATCATTAAACTATTAAAGAGGGAGTCTTTAAACACCAAATTAAGTAAAAAGAAACATAATACTGAAGCTGCAATTGTTGTTCAGATTGCAGATACTCATTTTAACGAACTGGTTGAGCTTGAAAGTAATAAATATGATTTTGATATTGCATCCAAAAGACTACAAAAATACGCTTATAAAATTAAAGAATATGTTAAATTCCATAAAGCAAATAAAGTATTAATTGCAATTACTGGAGATTTAATAAATTCAGATAGAAGATTAGATGAGAAGCTTGCAATGGCAACCAATAGAGCCAAAGCAACTTTTCTTGGAGTTCATCTATTAAAACATTTCATATTGGATATAAAAGAAAGTGCAGAAGTTCAGGTTTGTTGCGTTACAGGAAACGAATCAAGAGTAACAGAATTTTGTGGGTGGGTAGATATGGTAGCATCGGACAACTACGATTTTACAATATTTGAAATGTTGAGGTTATTATTGCCAGATATTAATTTTTTAAGAGGGGACGCTTTAGAATTAGTAGTAGAAATAAACGGAAAAAATATGTTGGTAATACATGGCCATCAATTAGGAAGAATGGATAGTAACCAAGTTGGAAAAGTAATAAGTAAATATAGTGCAAAAGGAGTTATAATTGATTTTATAATATGCGGGCACCTACATGAAACTATGATCAGAGATAATATTGCAAGGAGTGCGTCTTTAGTAGGTTCTAATGCTTATTCTGAAAATGCTTTAAATTTAGCAGGAACAGCCGCTCAGAATATCTATTGTTTTACTGATGATGGAAGGCACGATATAAGAATTGATTTACAGGAAACAGATGGATGGGATGGATATAACATAAAAGAGGAGTTATTTGCTT
>VTLG01004846.1_pt1 | contig 12982 bp, 16 predicted proteins | sample 4694571 | NCBI WGS metagenome assembly VTLG01 (sample SAMN12604809, study PRJNA352737) | marine metagenome | biome: ENVO:00000447; feature: ENVO:00000209|ENVO:00000569|ENVO:01000036; material: ENVO:00002151; isolation source: viral sequences binned using virsorter ... | reverse complement strand
GCTGATATCACGAATAAGGGAGCTGAATCTCTGCTGCAATAGTTCGAACTGCTTTCCAAGGGGCTGCAATGCCAAGCTGACATCTTTACCTAGCCCATCAGCTGCGCCTTTTGCGGCAACCCCAGTGGCAGCAAGAGCCTTATTAAAGTTAAGAAGAGCCGGAATTAGCTTGCCAACCTGACGCATGCCACCAAGCTCTTCCGTTACCGCCGAAAGAGTAACCGCGTCACCTGAGCGAACAAGGCCTCTGAGGCCCTCGGAGAGCCTCTGGAAAGCTGGGAATAGGCCTACGAACTGCCCCTTCGCGTCTAGGAGTTGAATATTAAACTGCTTAAGGAACTCTATCGTTCCACGTCTTTGGATGCGTGTAAAGATAGTTCTTAATCCAGTGGCAATTGTATCTGCGCTCTCACGAGTAGTTGATCTCACAGCCGTAAATATTCCAATAAGCTCATTAAGAGCTTCCTGTGGACCTTTCATCTGGCCCGCAGCTGTAGAGAAAACTCCACCAGCACGACGAATAACTGAAATCAGGTCATCGGCTTCTACGGCAAATTTCTTAGAAACAGCATTCAAGGCTCCCAGAACCGCCTCCGATTTGTTGGCCGCAATGTTAAACTGCGCCATGGCGGCAATCAGTCCCTCAGCAGTTTGCTTCATTTCGCCAAACGAAGGGGCTAGTGAGGATCTGGCAACGGCCCGAATGGAGTTGCGAACCTGATCAATAGTTTGGCCGGTCTGGGCAAAGGTTCTACTCAAGTTTGCGAGCTCGTTCGCATCTACTCCCAGAGAAACGGAAAGCCCGTCAATCGTCTTTTTTAGCCTGTCTATCTTTCCTGCATTTGCGCCCGTAACCTGAACTACCTTTGTGATTTCTCTTTCAAAGTCTATGGCAGACTTGGTAGCCGTAGTGATAGCTCTAACAAATCCAAAAACAGCTCCGGTGGCAACGGTGAATGCCGTAAATCGCCTAATCGCCAACGCGGCATCTTTACCAAACGCCTCTAGCTCTGTTGCGGCATCAGAAAGTGCGCTTGCATTTTGCTTGGCAGCCTGAGCCATTCTGGTGTGGGACTGTGCGACTGTTTTGCTCGTTTGGTTCAGCTTATTGAAGGTGGTGACGAGACCCTTCATCGAGCGAGTCGTAGCGTCCGCAGAAGTCCTGAGAGAATTCAGATTAACGGTTAGGTCCTTAACTCCCCTGTTGAAGCTTCCAAGTCTTTTGGAGAGGTTCTTGTCTATCTTGATCTCGACGGGAATCGAAATGCCACTAAGCTGTCTTTTGATGGACTTGGTGACGGCCTGAATGTTCTTAGGCCCACTCAGGATCACCTGCGCATTAATATTGAAAGCCATAACAGTCTCTATATAGCATAAAAAAAGCCATACCTTCAAACAGTTAAACTGTTATCCGGTATGACCACTGTCCCGTATATATTAGGAGACCTCAGCTTCCACTTCGGCTTCAGACTCTTCGCTGTCTTCTGCCTCGGCTTCCGCCTCTGTCTCTTCAACTACTTTGACCTTCTTCTTGCGTTTCGCTCTAGTCTTCTTGGGTTTTTTCTCTTCTTCGTCATCTGTGAATTGCGATTCATCAACTGGTTTGCCATCGTCGTCAAGGAACGGCGAAGAGGCGACTTCAAATTTACCTTCGTCGGTAACCTTTCTGCCGTTGGCGTCTACGTTATAAGAAGTTCCATCTTCTTGCCATTTGATATAAAGACCGTTTTCATCAATATGTTTTCCATCAACGTCAACTAGTCGGCCTTCTGGATCAACAAGTCTGAGCTTCTCGTCAACAAACTTAAACTTTTTCAAGAAAATATTTTCAGGGAGGTTATCGTCAAGGGTATCGCTGCCAGAAATTAAATAATAAAATTCTGTCGCTCCAGCAAGTGCAACCGGATCTTCTTGATTCTCCAGATAGTCATCTAACTTGTTGGGAAAATAAGCCTCATCATCCTCATCATACACCAAACAACAGGAAAACAAATAGTTAAAACGGGCGGCGTCAGCCTTGCCTTCGCACGTATTGGAGTCCAGATCGGTTCGAGAAGAGAGCAGGTCTACCATCTTGGCTCTTTTCTCAGACATCTCTAGCGCAAGCTCTTTGGCTCTCTTGAGCTTGATTCCACCTTTCTGCAAGCGAAATTCTCCGTCAAGAACCTCTCGCCTTAGCGTCTGGTACTCCATCTCTCTATCGTCGGTCCAGAGGTTTCTTTTCCTTAGTTCAGACTCAAGCTGATCTCTTAGAAGATCCCCTCGGCTGAGGGATTCATTAAAGGTCTTTGAGCGAAGTTCGTTCGCCTCTTTAATGTCCTGAATCTTGGGAATACGAACAGCATACTCTTTTCCGTCTACTTCGAATGTTCTTCTTTCATCTTCTATTGGCATTTTAAGACTCCTTGTTATTTCCGGTATCTATATTAAACTGAGTGACGTACCTGTTCCATGATAACGTGTACTGGGCTATCTCGTTCTGAGCGGCCCTCAAATTGGCGTTACCATTGTCTAAAATCTTAGATCTAGCCTCCATCCATAGTTCTCTCCAATATACTTGGTCTTCGTCGAGCTCTACATGATCAAGGCCGTGGCCCCATAGCTCTCCAAACTTATCCTCAAAAGCCGCAAGAGATCCGATGATAGTAGTATCAAATTTCTTTTTTAGATTGTTTAAAAGCCTGCGCTTTGAGTTGTCTTTATATTTCTCGTCAAGCTTTCGCTTTCTCTCCTCCGTATCATGTTGAAATTCGGCAAATGTATCTTCATCATATTGGTCCATGTTATTTCCCCTTCACGGTATTTTTATATTGCTCCACGGACTGTGCATGCAAATCTCTTTGTACGTCCGGAAGTTTGCTTTCTTCTAGAATCCCTGCCGCTTTAATACTCCTCTGACGCTCTCTGAGCTCCATTCTTCCCTGCATATCGTTAAGCTCGAACACCTTGTCAGCGTCCTCTCGGGTGGGGGCTGTAATGAAGACCTCTTGGGCGGAATCCTTCCAGTTTCCAATCGCTTCGGCCTGATGAGTCTTTACTTCCCGATCTCGCTTCCTTCTTTGTTCTATCATCCACCCATCAAACATGTCATCATCCTCTATAACTTCGTCCTGCGGGCATTCTGGATTTTGATAGGCGTTGTCATACATCTTCGCAAATGTAGCGATTACCTTTTGATCGTCTGTCCAGTCGCACGCGGGTGTCCCAAATATATTCTCTTTTCCCATGCTCCACGCGGTACGCCACGGATCTTTTCTAGACAATTCCCTAAACTCCTCTATTGTTATTATATCCGATTCCAGCTCTTGAATTGCATTTTCTAGAACATCTGAGTTAGAATTCCAGAAAGTTTTTTCGGTGTAAACTGGCTTGTCATTAGCATCTCTGAGGCACATCGCCACAAGAAATTTTCTCTTTTGTGTAATGGCGTGATATCTAAGGGTTATGGGATCAAGAAAGTGCTTCTTGCTGAGTGATTTATCTATAGATATCTTTGCCCTTTGTATTTGCTTTCGTATCGTCTGACGCTTCTTACTATCAAAGGCACTTTTGTATAATCGAACCTTCTGGTCTTCTAGATATTTCTCTAGGTCTTCTAGTGACTTGTTGGCTTCCGGTCCCCACATGCCAATCCGATGAAGGGTAAGGGCGCACTGTTCGTCCGTCATTAGGTCGTCAAACCGAAGAGACTGCATTGTATCGCGATAGATATACTCTGCGATTAGCCTAGTTTCTCGGGACGGAGGCACAATCTTGTATCTCTTTCCTTTTATTTGGACTATTCTTATTCCACTTATTATATTATGAAAAATATAATTCTTCCTGTCGTCGTCCATTCAGTCTCCTTGTAGATATGTCAGCAGCGTAACTCGCCTCATGTCCTTATATACTCTGTCAAGGCTATCGCTTAACTACTGACAAGGGGGGAGGGACCTCGCATCCCTCCCCCCCCTGTAGTCAGAAATTATAACTTACTGTAGGTAAGTGCTTCGGTTCGCCCACTCAACCCCCGTACTGGGGTCTTCGGGGTGCATAACCGTGAGGTCGTTGAAGGTGGTATAGCTGTAGGTAACAGCCACGTTTCCACCGCCAGCGTCGCCTCCACCATAGTTAACACTTGCCAGCTTGTTCTTAGTACCCAAGAAGATCCGGGTGCCTTCGCAAGTAGCAATGCGGATTACCTGATTGCTCAGGTTGTCAACAATACCGGTGCAGGAAGTATCGCCTCCGCAGCCATCGGCTAGGGCGTCTACCATGTCACCGCTGGCAGAAACAAGCTCGATGTCGCAAGTAACTTCGATTGGGAAGGTTACAACGCGAGCATAAGGCTGGCGAGTACCCAATTCGAAGAGCTCTTCACGACCCAAGTCTGTCGATACGGAAATATTGCCGACGTGGGCAATGTTGCTAGCGTTCGCAGTCGGACTCATCCAGCCACTACTGTCAACGCCGGGAATATCAGTGGGAAGTCGAGTATAATCAATTCCCGCTGCTCCAGCAAGCACTTCCACATCTGTGGCAAACGAAAGGTTCTCTCGTCTGTTTACGCCGCCAGTTCCGGTGGGACCATCGCCGCCCGTGGGGAAGATTCCCGTGGCAATTTTTACTTCCCAGCCGGGAGTTGCGCAGTTAACGCCAGCATCTGTGTCGGGGTTGACCCACACCTTGTTGTTGCCAACTAGGGTGACATCTTCAGTGAAGCTGTCTTCAAGTGGGAAGTTATAGGTAAGGGCGCTACAGAACATGCCAGACGTTTCCATCTGCTGTCCGGGGTCGCCGCTTGCATTGTCTTGCGTGTCTTGCCATACGCCAACAGCAACGTTACACTTGGAGTTTGAACGCCCAGCTAGTGTTGGGCTCGTCAAAGGTGTCGTATTGTCTTTGGTGGCAAGGTGATATAGTAGCGGATAGCCATCTAGCACCTTGGTCATTGACATCTCAACATCAGGAACACCTTCGATGTTCTCATAAATTTCTAGTTGCCCAAGTTCAAAAGCCTGATCTAGATTGAACGTTGTGGTAACAGCTACCGACTGAACACCATGGGCTCCAACCCAGCATGTAGCTGAGTTGTCACCATCAGCACGAAATGAAATCTGCTGATTGGCGAAATAGATTCTCTTATTAGGCATTGAGTTCTCTCCTATTTCGAAAACGCGTTTTGTATATTTTGGTTAGTAACCTAGTAGTTTATTACACCAATTACAGAATTATCTCTAAACTAGCGCGAACCGTGCCCTCATACAATCTGGTATTATAGGACTCCATCTCTGTGACTACCATTCCAGCTATCCGACAGTTAGTAAACTGATAATTGGGGTCATTAACTAGCGCAGAATAGGTGCTAGATGGAGAAACCGACATGCCACGATAGTCGAGAGGGAATACGTCTCCCCCAGCTATTTTATCGGTGTCGTAAAGCATTAAGGTTTTGTCTTTTTGTAGAGAAATAACATCCACAAGCTGATTCCTCCACCATCTGGACTCCGCAACTATATGAAATAAAACGTCTTGACTTATAACGTGCGAGGTATTCCCCATCTCATAGGGCTTAAAGGTTCTTCTGGGAACTGCCTCTACTACTATTGCTGGCATTTGAATGCGGTGATTGGCTAATATTGACCAGTTGCCAGAGGCTATTTGGGTGAAGGTAGAGTCATCTACCCTCATCGAGTTATACTGAAGCTCGTCCCACCAAGGAGCCTGATCAGCAATATAGGTCTGTACGTTTCTGTAACTATAGTTGAGCTGAACAGTAGAGCTTGTAGATATTGCAGAATCAAATACCACTCTTCCGAGGGGGTAGTTGTAGTGATGCCCGTAAGTGGCATCCCCAGTACCGTATAAAACTCCATCAACCCAGACTCCAGAAATGTTTATGGGGTCATAGTCGGCATATGGAGTTCCGGTCTCCCAAACCCAATCTTTACGGGCGGCTTCCCATATCTGCCCTTCCGTATAGGACGGGTCGGAAACAGCCCTTAGCTTATCGAACGTTCCTCCGTAAGCTCCTGACGTGGGAATGGTAACATCAAACCACCCGCCAATGCCGAGAAATGCCCAATCCATAAATCCCTTCAGGTTCGCCTCTATCTCGGAATTGAGAAGAGTTTTACCTATCTGGTCAACACTCTGAAAGGTTGTGCTTATGTTGCAGCTCATAGACTTGCCTTAATAACCTGCTCAACTATTTCATCTATTTTTTTATCCAAGTCTCTCAGGGCCCTGATCGCGAAGTTGTCGCTTGCAGTTCCAGAATACTCAGGAGGAACCTGCCACCCCGAAACTCGATTCTTAACCATTATGCCTAAGCCAGTACGACTTCCTCTGGTAACGGGTGAGAATGAATACTTTCGAATGATCCTCTTGTCTCCCTCCAAAAGCAGCCATCGCAGCCAAGGAATCTCTCCAGCGTCTTGACCACTTGTGGCATATACGTATGATGCTGCTGGCAAAGATAGAACATCTTCGTAATCGGATTGTATAACTCCTATCTCCATCGTTAAAAGATATTTGCCAGAAGTATTAATGGTAACCGATATGTTATCCGCCCACTGGTCAATTATGGACGTTATTCTCTGTAGAGACTCTGTCACGCCAAGCTCTGCCTGTAGCTTTCCCCCGAGAAGAGAGTTGTACGCCTCTGATTGAATCAGCAACGTCTTTACGGCTTGCTGGACTTTCCCCTGAACGGAGGCTTTTATTGAAGAGGACTTGACCGCCAGTCGCTTCTTTAATTGTTTTATTGCATAATCTTTAAATGCATCTTCAAAAGGATCTAAACTGATTGACGCCTTTACAACCATTATCCAACCCTCCTCCAAGTGCAAACAACAAACTCGGAGTTTCCTAGTCCGACTGGAACTGGCTCGCTAGCTCTCTGGTATCTGTGGCTAAAAAAGGAAGAGACACTGGTAGCAACCACTATCTCTTTCGCTCTCTGGAGCTTGGGAGTCATGGACTTTTTGCCAATAGTCTGAATGTACCCGTCAGGAGTATTTACTGGGGTGCTAATTTTTAAGAACTCTCGGGGGTCAAAAATAACCCCTAAGCTGACATCCTCGGTAGTCTCAACGGGTCTCTTTCCGGCCCCGTTGCAAACAGGGCACACCCCCCCAAACGGGAAGGGCACTGGGCCTCCGTTCTGAAAGCGGTTAGAAGACTTCTGGCCTATGGGATCATAAAGGCAGTTGACACATCCCTCGTACTTGGTAACACCGTAAGACAAGGTGCAAGGAATAGCCAAGGCGTCTGCATCTAATATTGCGGAAATCGCATTATTAAATACATCTTTAAACTCAGAAGTAATTATACCGCTAAACGGATTAACCATTAGATTTAGCCAGTAAATCGGGTATCATACTTGTTGAACACGGTCCCGGTGGTGGGAAGCTCCGATGCCGCAGTTGCAGTTCCGCTGTAACCCATTCCAAAAGTGTAGACATCATTAAGAAAGCCCGATCCACGCGGAGAGCCCACAAGAAGGCCGCCGTTATTTATCGTCGTTGAGCTGTAAGGGCCAGCTCCCGACATTGCTACTGTGATTACATCTGACATATCAAAACCTCTTTAATTGTTGTTAAGGAAACCTAGGATAGTTACCGCCCTGAGCCTGCCCGGCAGCCCCAAGGGTTCCCAGTTGGGTGCTGGGGTCATAATCATTGGCAACAAAGGGCGACAGGACTGCTCTGAGAATCTTGGCCCCTTCGTAGCTCATGTTGTATATCTCAACTAGCTTTGTATAGCTCTTACACGGACCCTCGTTCAATAAGGTTCCAAGATACTGTCCGTAGCTGCTGGTTTGAAGAGACGCTCCTCCAATTCTCGCAGTAACGCCCTGAGCCAAGGCTGCCGTTCTAAAGTTGCCTTCGTCAGCGAGGCATGCTGACTTTAAGACCATGAAGTTAATGAACTCATCCCCATCGGTTTGGTCAATGGGATCGGGAGATATTGTTCTTGCCTCAACATTCACTACATAGGTAGTTTTAAAATTGATTTCTAGAGGTAGGAAATAAGCCGACGTAATGAGAAGGTCGCTTAGTCTTTGAGGGGTATAGCGAACAGAATCGCAGCCAGCGTCATTAAGCATGGTGCGTAACATGATTAAGCTAGTATTTTGCCAAGTTTGTGCCATTTTACATATCCGTTATAAAGAGGATGCCATCGCCTTCAAGGATTTGGCTTGCGTCAGTAGCAACTAATACTTCTATTCGATAGGTAGAGCCAAGTGTGCCGCTTGCAATATACATCTCACATTTTTTAGAACCCGTAGCTATTCCCGTGCTCGTAATGCTAAGGTCGCTAGTATAGCCCCCTTCTTTCTCGGAGTCAACGCTCGTGATGCTTGAAATAGATTCCCCAGTACCAAGAATATTGGTAAAGTCCATTGTGAACTTACGCTTCTCGGACGGCTGTTTGCAAAGCCTTTGATTTGATGTGACTGCCATGTTTATGCCGTTGTACCAGATACTTGAACTTGATAATAGCTATTCGATGCCGCCTCGCCCGCTGAAAGACTCAGCTTCAGCCAAACTCCCTGATAGTCTCCCGCGCCAAGCTGATCTCCAACAAGTCCGCTTGCCGAGGAACCGAAGCCCCCTCCTATACCGGTCGGAACCGCAGTCCTGTTTGAAATCGTCTGTGACGACTGTTTGTCATTCTCAATTCCAAAGTCTATGCTGCTGTACAGACCACTGCTTACTTCTATTAATGTAGCATTGCTTAGGGTCGTGGTACTGTTATTGTTTTTAATAAAAACTTTTTCGTACAGGGTTTTGGATGAACTCGTTATTGCTATAGCGTCATAGAATGGTCTTCGGAAGCCAGTTTCGGCAACAGGTATATCAGTTATTTTATTTACAGAGGTTCCGCTTACTGTTACTGTGCCGTTGGCTGCCGAAGATAAAGCGCAAGTTAATATTCTTTCATAGGTATTAGAGCTGGTAACGGTAGTGGTGCCACTTAGAACTATGCTTTCGCTTGTAATCCCGCCAGCAGTGTTTCTGCCGGTTACCGCTACATTTTGCGTATCTGAAGCGCTAGTGCTAACAAATGTAACGGTTGCAGCAGAAGTGGGGTCATCAAAAGTAGCTCGCATAGACGCATCGATAGCGCCTCCCGCCGTAGACGTATCGTTTACGGGGTTGTACAGCGTATTATAAATTACCAAATCTGCTCCGCTTACACTCATAATTTATCTCCGATATACTATATTCTAGAGATCCCAGTTGGAAGATCTAGAATTAAGTGGCCAAATGGACTTTAGTTCAGAACTTATCTTCCACTCCGCGTTTCTGGAATCAAACTGCCAAATTAAATCTAGCAATTCTGAACTTAACTCCCAAGTGCCGTTTCTACTAGTTAATACCCATTTTAAACCATCACCATCTAGTTTTGCTCCGATTACTTCTATTGGAAGGTCGAAGGTCTTTAAAACAACATCTGTTCTTATTCCAATAGGTATGTTCTGATTTGCCAGTAGAGACCCGATGAATTCTACCGGAATCTTACGAGACACCAATAAGTCTGCTAAGTTTTCTACTGGGATCTTTCTGGAAGATACAAGCGTTGACAAGAACTCGATAGGAATTTTGTTTGATATTAATAATGAGCCTAAAAACTCAACAGGAACTTTATTGTTGGTTATGATTTCTAAAAGAGACTCAACTGGAATTCTTCTAGTCTTTGAAATGGAAGTCATTATCTCAATCGGAATTTTTAACGACGAGAGGACCGCAACCTCCTCTGCGCTAAGAGAGGAGAATGGAGCTTTCGAGAAGGGGTCGAAACCTAGCATTATGTACCTATAGACATGGCTTCTTTTATTGTCACGTTTGGATTGGTGGCATCAAATACGGAAAAATCTACCGTGTAGTTTGATATGGCTTCATAATCCGTTTCTGATTCAAGCGCTGTTTCAGCAGTAAGGACAGAAGCCACGACTGTCTTTATCCAAGTTAATAGTTGGCCTATGTATTCAGCCCTTTCTGTTAGTCCGTTATTTCTAGCTTCTTCAGCAAGGGCTATAAAAAGCTCCCTTCTATAAGAAGGATAGGATTGCTCTATATACTCATGGGCTAGGCGTGACATCTTTTCACTTCTATAGTCCCTTAGCGGCTGTAAATAATACAGGTCTAGGTCGGCCATATAGGTGGCTAGACCAGTCTCTAGCTCTTCCTGTGTCACATCGTTAACATTTAATTGACCATTATAATAGTAATTATCTTCGTCAAGACTTCCTCCAGAAAGTTCTACTATTTTTCTCATATCGTATCGTGCCGATACTGCAACATTAGCCATTATAATATCTCCTGTATTCCAAATAAGGGACGTGCCTTATTGCCTAAATGTAGCCTGAGTGCAGTATTGTGGGTCTGATACGTCCATAGCTCAAGATAGTCGCCTACCTCTAGCTCTTGTATTGTGCTTATCTGTGTTGTTACGTACTGATTGTTTGAGTATGCTTGGTAGCCGCGTACCGACCTTATTCTTGACCCATTTATGGATATGGATATATCTGCTCGTTCAGATGCGTCTATTGCGTTATCGTACCAAACACAAGCAGTAACCAGATACACCCCTCTTCGCTTTATTACAAATTTACCTTCGGGGGTTCCGGTCCAAAAATCAGTCATAGGGGGTCCCGGCTGTGCGAGACCAGTCGGTCTTGCAACCACACTCGTATCCAGATTGACCTGAACCCAAGTGTCGTAGGTGATAACCTGCCCGTAATCGTCAGCGTCGATAGTTTGCTGTTCCAATACACCCACATGGGCTGCGAGCGTTTCATTTACATTATGCCACTCATATTGCCCAATAGTGGCTCCTTCAGCACAAGTCAAAGATATCGTATCGTTTTCGCAAAACAAGCCACTGTGGGAACCAGCAACGCCAGATTGAATCTCAACGACCCCGCTTACGCTGTCAACTTTCTTAACGGTGTAAGTGCGCCCCGGAATGCCCGAAGTAGGTGCTGGGAGATCAATGGTTCTGTTGCCAGTTCCGGCAGCTACGAGATAATAAAAAGCATCAGAGCCGGTAATCGCATACGTGTTCGACCCTAGAGTGGTCCAGTCTGTGTCCCCTTGGCCAACGCCGGTTGAAATAGTAAAGGGTTTGTAGCTTACATTGCCTCCGAGAGAGGTGCTGCCATAATATGTATTAAGATTAAGGTCCCCACTTGCATCTAGTGCAATCTGATCCAGTCCGGAGATATCTTTGACTGAAAAAATTGTTCCGGTCTGCAAATTATTAGTCAGCCTGAATAGCTCTCCTTGATATCCACTGTATACAATGTCCCCGCTCCCATGCACACTCATGGTGATACCGCTAGCGGTGGTCCCAGAGCCTTGGAAAAATATCTCTGGAAGGCCAGTGGTGCTCCCGGTTCGCGGTGTAATTTTTATATCTTGTGTGCCCATTATTAACTCCGAAATTGCCTAAAACGGACCTTTGCTTGACCATAATTTTGCAGGACTTCACCTATTCCATCAGCGGGGATTGGGGAGACCAAGCTTCGGTTGCAAGAATAGCCAGAATCTCTTCATGAGTATAAACTTCGCTCTTGTTGGCTAGAGCACTCACCGTAGCAGGCATCTCATGGCCATCCCATTTAACAAACGTCTGCGTTTGATCTACTGACCTTCTAACTGTATCAGTAGATGTTTCACAAACCTGAGAAAAATCTACATTCTCCAGTTCCTCGACAGGAATTATTACCCAGTGTCTATTATGCATCATCGTCCAAACCTAGCTTTTACACAGTTATAGTTTTGTTTAATCTGTTCATGTGACAGGGCCACATCATAAAATGTAACTGCTGCAATGCCACCATCCCAGTAATTAGAATAGGCAACGACAGCCCCTATTCGAAAAACATTATTGGCGTGAGCTAAATCATTTGCGGCAGAAACACTCACCTCTTCTACTACATCATCAATACTCAGATAACAGGTAGTACCACTTCTTCGAATAACAACATAATGCCATACCCCGTCATTGTAATCGCCACTCAGCGATGTTGTACGCGTATAGGTATTCCCCGTGTCCCTCAAAACCATCTGAAGGGTCGAGCCATTAAGTCTAATAAGCCAGAGGCCGTTATTCTGAGAATTGCTAGTGTTTTCTCTCTGGCAAATTAGATCTCTAAGCCCGCTGGAAGCGGTAGTTCTAAACCAAGCCGTAGCTGAAAAGTCTCCCACGCCATCCCAAATCTGGACACCCGTATCCGCATAGCCGTCAGTACCATCAAACTCCATAAAACCCATATAGCTTGAATCAAATGCAACACCGTTTATTAAAGTGCAGTTTTTTCTATTCACTAGATCTGCCCAAGTCGTCCCTATGCCGGGATAGCTAATTCTGTTAGCGGCATCCCAACACTCAGTTAGGGAGGCAGTGATCAGGTCTGGACCATGAACTCTACCCATTATATCTCCACCTCCAATGGGGGCACATCCTTCCTCGTTGCGCTAACGGTATAATAGGCGCTAATGTGTTGATCAGAAGAGAGATAAACTTTATTTGCCGATACCCTGTTTACACAAAGGCTTGGCTGGGGCTTCCCCTTGGCAGTGAGGTGAACGGTAATAGATTCAGGGTCTACGAGCGCCACCCAGTAATCAGGAAGCTCAATCACATGTGAGGTGGTATGGCCTCTTACATAAACCCCGTTCTCTGGGCCTTCTAACGAAGCATACTGAAGCTTTTTGTCTTCTTTGACTGGATGGTCAATTAAGAATGATTTGGTGGTAGCGGCAATATGCCCAGTCACAGTAAGAACATTGGTGGTTTTGTTCCAAGTAAGATCGGAGTCTCCACCGAAGGAGGTACTGTCGTTGAATTGCACCTGCGTGTCAGAGCCGCCCGGAGAGCCTCCTCCTCCTCCTGCTGCGCCAGAAACCGTCACCACATTGGGATTTCCGCTGGCTAAGGTAACAGTAACTTGGCCCGCTCCGGTAATCTTGACATCTTCGGTAGTTTG
>VTLG01013617.1_pt1 | contig 12983 bp, 30 predicted proteins | sample 4694571 | NCBI WGS metagenome assembly VTLG01 (sample SAMN12604809, study PRJNA352737) | marine metagenome | biome: ENVO:00000447; feature: ENVO:00000209|ENVO:00000569|ENVO:01000036; material: ENVO:00002151; isolation source: viral sequences binned using virsorter ... | reverse complement strand
CGCCTGCGTGGTATGGCATAGGTTTAAATTTAACTCTATATATACTAGAATAACCTTGAATGAGGTAAAAAGCATTGTTATCGGCAAAAAGGATGCAAACAATAATGAATGAAGTTGTTCTTGGAATTAAGGGCGAACCGAATGAATCAGCGGAAGCAAAAGAGTTTAGACAAGGAATAATTGAAGATATTGAAAACGCAAATGATATTGCAAAAGAAAAAGGGATAAAAAATTGGTATGTAGACTACACGCCAGAATTTCCACAAATTTAATAAAAAAGCCCCCTCAGAATCGCCTGAGAGGTGCTTGTAATTTTGCTTGCTTATGTTTGTACCTAGCAAAAAGCCCCTTTCGGGGCTGTTCGCTTTAATCGTAGCTGTCGTAAATTTTAGCTGTTCCATCCCAAGGTTCGATTATGCCCCAATATTTGATGTACGCATATTCTTGATTGTCAGCCCATTTTTTAACACGCTTGTTAAAAACAGCACCTTTTGGAATATCAACAGGAATCTTACGACCCGCTTGGCCGTAGCCATCATGTTCAACCATTTGATTTTCAATTTCTTGTAGCCAAACAGTTTTTTCTGTTCTCTTTACGATCTTGTAAAAAGTTGGAAGTTGCATTGTACAACCGCCATTGCAATAAGCGATTTGTCCGACTTCAAATGTTTCTGGCTTTGTAATTGTCTGTGTCATTTGTTTAATTGGTTTGTTTAACAATTTAATTATAATATAATTAATAGAGGGTGTCAACCCTCTAGAAATTATAGTCGTAGAAAGCCCGCCATCCTCTGCCTAGACTTGTTGGGTTTCGGTCATGCTGTCCACATTGGCACCATCTGCCGTCCTGTCTTAAGCCGAACTTCATAATACCGCCTTTTTTGTTTCTTGTGATGTCGTACTTAAGTTCGCGTTGGTTTGTGCAATGGCCTGCGAATCCACCGGGGATAATGTTTGGCTTGATTTCCTTGTTTAGTTTGTAGTTATCAGTTTGAACAGTAACAAATTTTTTTGTTCTCTTGATAACTGTGCAAGGTTTAATGTCAGAGTAATAAAGAACGTGTGCTTTGTCTCCGATTTGAGGGTCAAACCCTAAAGTTACGTTTTCGTTTTTCATTGGTTTTGTTTGTTTGTGAACAATTTAATTATAATAGAATAGATTTGATTTTGTCAAGTAAAAGAAAAAGGGGAATTATTTCCCCTTAAATCCTCTAGCTTGCATCATTCTCAAAGGCGCGTGAGTTTCTTTTAATTCAGTTACCCATTCTTCACAAGTGAAGTTTTTGCAGATGAAGTTTATCCATCTTCTGTAAGGCTTGCGGCCATACTTGAATCTAGCGATGAAAGTTAACTGAGGTCTGCCAACGTTTGCGGGATGACAGTTTGGATAATCTTCTTCGTAGTTTCTTGTTAAACCGTGTCTGCCTTCATAGTGAAGATACATTCCATCCCATCTGAACAAGTCTTTTTGGAAAGGTGTTTGAGTTGCGTTTGTCATTGGTTTGATTTGTTTCGTACAAATTAATTATAATAGAATTAAATAAACTTGTCAACCCCCCTTCTTATAATTTTCTAAATCTTCCCAAGTTTGCATATTCACAGTAATTGTCCAATCCATTGAACAATACTTTTTGTTATCCCAAATTGTTGCCATGACCTCATCCCTGATAATGTCATTTATTTCTTCGGTAGTTTGTTTTGAGAAATTTTTTTCAAACTTCCTGAATCTTTTTTTACTTGCCATTTTTTACAACTCCATTTTCTGTCAAAGTATAATTTGCTTCAGGAAATTTAAGTGCAAATTTTTCTATAAGTATGTCTCTTACAATTTCTCTATCAATAGTGTCGCCATCAAAAGGTAACTTTGCATACTTAAGATTTTTTAGTCTTATGTTTGTAGCTGTTGCAATTTGATCTTTTGTCGCGTTCATGTCATAGATTCCATCTTTGCCATAGAAGTCAAAAACATAATCTATAAATTCTTTTTGTGGATGTTCCATTTGGTTTGATTTGTTTGTGAACATTTTAATTATATCATAATAGATTTAATAAGTCAACCCCCCTAAAAAATTAAGCCTAAAAAAATTGATACTTGACAAATCTGATTAATTATATTATAATAGGATTGCGAGGGTAAAACCTCAGAACCTAGAAAATTTAAACAAATTAAACAAAAGGAGGTTTATGAAAAAACCTAGATCTTGGGCGCAACTTCTTGAGCATCCAGAAATTCATTCAATTGATGATGGACGCAAAGAGTTTCCAGACTCAGGAGAAATGGAGATTTACATTTCCATACATGACGGGGTTGTAAATCCCGTTACAGGAGAAAAGGGCGGCGGTTTCTTTGTCGGCTCTTTCAAGGACGCATTAGATCATTTCCGATGCGATTGGGATTAGCAATCGCCCCCTTCGGGGGGCTTCAAACAATTCAAACCAATAGGAGGAACAATGTTAAGTTTTGAAAACTGGCTCGAAACCAGACAAGGAAAATTTTTCCAAGAAAAAATCGGTAAAGAAAAATGGCATCTATCAGAAGATGAACTTAAGAAAATTTATGTAATTTTTAAAAAGCATAAATTTGCAAGACTAACAGGTGTATCAATCGGCGAGTCTTGGGATTTACAAAACGAGGATGGCTCATTGGGAATCCCCGGCCTTAGTGAATTAGGACTTTAAACAATCGCCCCTTCGGGGGCGTTTACTTTATCGCTTTTTCTTTTCTGTCCATTTAGTGAACAGGCTATTCGGTTGATCTGCCTTTGCCAAGAAATTTCCATAAAGATTATTATTAACTATCTTTAATCCATCTTTCTTTGTAAAGGTAGCAACAAGAACCGCTTCGCCTGTTTTGTTCATATCGTAAAGTTCAAAGTCATCAAAGACGCCCGCCCTGATCGCTTCAGGAACAACCCTTGATACATCCCTGTGAACATTGCGAACATACTTCGGCGGAACTAATCGTTTTGTTTTCAGGAACCTTTGATAATTTCTTTCAAGTGCTGTTGCAATTTCGGCTGTCGCATATTTTGCACGAACTGTCATCCCGCGATCTGTCATCATTTTTATTTTGCCTGATAAACTTTTCAGGCTTCCATCGCCAGTTCCATCAAGCATCGTATGGTAACGGCGCTGTGCGCACTCTCGCATTAGTCGTTTACTAATCCAACTTGATTCTTCGTGAACATAGCCTGCGGCGGCTTCTGATATTTTTCCGCCCTTTGCCTGCATTGCCTTAAATTCTGGCAAGCGTTTTTTTATTTCATCTGAGTCAATGACAACAGTTCCTTTTCTTAATGGCGATTTCTTCAGCATGATTGATTTACCAGAAGCCGACCCGCCGCCTGTCATATAGAAAATCGGGTTCTTTTGCGCTCTTGGATTATTTTCCGCAATAATATCTTCAACAATTTGATCGTGTAATTTTTGACGTTCTGGCGTCCACTTTGTAAGGTTTGACGGTTCAGCGTTCTTTGCAAGTGAACCGTTTGAATATCTTTGCCAAGTATAAGGTGCGCTTTTTCTTTCTCTTACAACATCAGGAACAACTTTAATTTTATCTGCATTTTTTCCATAGGCGGCCTGTAATTGAGCCAAAGTTCTTTCTGACCCATCAACAGAAGCAAATTTTCTTATCGCCTGATCGCCGCCATATTTTTTCGATAATTTATCAAAAAATCGAACTTTATTTGCTCCAAGTGCTTTTGCCTTTACAGCGGGCGATTGTTGCGAAAGCCAAGTTCCGTATGATTGCCCTGCGGGTACTAGGCCGCTTTCTGATGGCCTGAAACCTCTACGTCTGGGCGCTTCGATCTTACGACCAAAAACACGGCTTAAATTGTCATAATCTATTTCGGCAACTGTTCTTGATCGACAATTGAAATGCTGTGGCGGCTCCGGCCCTTTTCCATATTCAAAAACTTGTTGATCTAATAATCGACAACGGGAACTGGTTTTGCTGTCCAAGGTTGCAAGATAACGATATTTTTTTGTTGCATCTGGGTTTGCCTTATAAACTTGTTGCGCCGCGACATTACTGACCTGATTTAAAGAAGTTCTAACAATAGTCATTATTTGAAAATTTGCGGCTTTAGTAGCTGTTCCGCCATTTTTTGCAATTGTCCTTACTCCCATTGCGGCCATCTGTCGCGCATCAGCTTTTGTATTGAAACGCAATTTTCCAATAAGTCTTGATCTTATCTGTTGGGTTGTATCGCCTGCCAATAATCCGTCACGAATCTCGCGTCCTAATTTTTCCGCGCTTTTATTTGTAATACCGCGAAAAGATTTCCTGATTGATTCGCCATTTGGTAATTCAATCAATTCGCCTTCTTTTGCTGTCAATGAAAACTTTACCCCTGCCCCGCCTGCAATTGTATTTAATGAATCGCTTAATATCTGGACATTTAATTGTGACGCGCTTGTATTAACAACAGCTTTTGCAAATGCGGGTGTAACCTCAACAGTTCTTATTGATGACCTGATGCCTGCGGGCAATGCTTTTTCCATTTGATCGGTTGCAAATTCTGTTTGTAATTTTGCAACAGCTTCCGATACGAGTTGCATATCCCTTGTTGATTTGACATCCCATTTTTTCAGGCTTGCTTTTGTCTGGACTAACAAAGAACGCAAACGTGCGGCTGTATATCTTGGCTGATTTGCCCTTGGAAGGCGTTCTATAGCTTCTAATTTATCAACTGCCTTTACTATTATTCGATTATAGGATTGGACGATTTCACGCGAAATCTTATTTGAAAATCTATTTAAATCTAAACTATTACGAAAATATTCTTCTGGTATTAAATCAGGGTAAGGAATAGATGCCCCAAGTTTCGAGACATCAGACGGAACCCGAATCGGCGTTTGTGTCATTAATCCTCATCTTCTGGGTTTTCAACTGGTTCACCTTCATCGGCTTCGGGCATCGGTTCATCTGTTTCAATCATGTCGCCTTTTTGCGTTGATTCAATTTCTTCTTCAACATCGAAATCATCGCCAAGAATTTCGCCTTCTGCCAATTGTTTCAATAATGTTTCCTGAGATATGGCGCCAGAACTCCAAAGACCTTGCATTGCCTGAATCTCTTGCGGTGCTAATCTCTGACCCAAGAAATCACGATTAACAAAAGCATTTCCAATTTCTGCAATATTTAAATAATTTGCGTGAAATACCAAACAGTTATCGATCATGTCCTGAAGCTGTTGCGCAACAATCATCAAGGTCGAATCGCCTTGACTTCTTTGTATTTCTTGCGATGCGGCTGTTTCTGCGACTAGTTTTTGTCCGAGGATTGCAGCAAGTGCCAAAGTGTTAATTTGATCTTCTAAATTTTTGATTCTGTCGCGTTGATATTGAAACGATTGCCCTTTAATTTCTACAAATTCCGCCCTTGCACCTTCCGGGAACGCAATCGCTTCGCCCGGCCCTGCACTCACTTCTTCTGACGCCTGCGGAAAACCAAATAAACAAAGTAAAGGAACAGAAGATATTCTTAATTGATTATCAAAGTCTGAACTCTTTTGATAATGCAAAAGATTCAGTTCTGCAATATCTTGCATTGGCGGGCGTGATTCCAAGAAGGAAACCTTATTTGAATATGCAATTGCAAAAGGTATGTAATCCAAGGACGTTGTACCTTCATCAACTTTTACATATTTTCCTTGCCTGCCCTTTCTATGAACCTCAAAGGCTCCCGGCGTTAGTAATCGAACCTGTTCAACTTCTTTCTGTCCATAATCACCATCTTCTTCCGTGACCCGTTCCAAAAGTCTTAATTGTGTAAGTTTTTGTTGACCATCTACAAGTTCTGTCCGCCAACCGAGAATCTCGCGCGGGCTGTATGTAATCCAATAAGGCCGACCAGTTCCGCCTGTCGGTGCATCAACAAGAACCCCGACATGACCATAACGCAACATTATTTTTGCTGTCTCATATGTCCAACTCGTGAGATCGTTACCCTGTAAATCAATATCGAACAAATCTTCGGTCACTCGTTCTGATACCTCATTTAATCGAACAGGTTTGCGCGTAAGCATACCCGCAAGCAATCTTTCGATTCTGACATACAAAGGCGCAAGAACTGAAGTTGCAAGTCTGTTGTCGTAACTCTCGTCCTGTTCTCGCGGCATCTGGGGGAGGTATTTTCGATGTCTTTTTCTTATACCGTATGTTCCGCTTATCAAATCTTCAATCAATATCCAGTTCGGTTCCATATTTACATACGCATTGCTAGGGTCTTGCACCTCAACAGCTTTGCTTGATCTTTCCCTGTCGTAGTGATTAAAAGATGAATACACGGTTGACCCCTAACTTAATTTAATAGTAATACACTTTTTAATATATTCTAATCCCTGTTTTGCGCCCTGCCCCCAAATGTAAGGGATTGAAGCAACGCCAACAAAGGTATCGGACGCAATCAGAGAAATGATCTAATCCTGTTTTTTCTGGTTCGCCCGCTTCCGTGTAACTCTGAAGTTCCAAAGATTCGATGACATTTTTACAACGCGGATGAATAAAAAGACTAATTTCTTCTTTACCATTACAAAGCAAACGCTGAACATTATTAACGCTGTCTTTAATGGATGGATTAGACGCCCCCGATTGATTGGATATTGAATATCCTTCGAGAATTTGGATGTCGGTTTTAGTAGCATTTGTCGATCTTGCTCCGCCTGAAGAATCTGGGTATCCATAGAGTCGATTATGTGGGAATTTTTGGCGTATAGCTTTTGCCAATTGGTCGGTGTCATGTGCGCGAATCTCATCAAAAATATAAAGTTTGTTATCTCTAATCACGGCGCAAACGCAAGACATCTTGCCAATGTTGAAGTCGATTCCAAGTCTTATAATTTCATCTGAATAATTTGGGATGTCTTTTGTTATATGTTTTTCTCTGTCAAAGCGGTCAAAAACAGCGCCAGTTGTTAAAGATATGAATTGACCCTCAAGATATGCTTTTAGAAGATTTGGGTCATAATTCATTTTCATTCTATCAATAAAGTCTGCGGGCAAATGTGGATTGTCTGTTGTTTTCATTCTTATTAACTTTCTGTCATCTTTTTCTTTTGCTTCATCACTTCCGAAAGTTTGCCAGAACCATTTGTAGCCTTCAGGTGTGGACGCCGCCGCGAACTGGCGAACATTCCCTGCGCGTAGACGTCCAAGGATTTTCGGAAAGGCACGATCACAAATTGGCTTTGCAACTGTATCAATTTCATCTGCCAATATAAAAGCGGCGTTGATACCGATTATTCTTTGCCATGACTCGAAACTTCTACACATTATGCGCGTATCTCCCTTGGGTAGGTGCAAAACAAAATCAGGCAACGGCGAACTTCTGAATGTGTAAGGAATCTCGTAATTTAATAAAAATTCCTCAAATTCTGTTACAAATAAATCACGGACTAAAGGCTGTGTCGGCTCTAAAACAATGCCCGTGAAGCCTTGATTTAACAATGAAAGATATAAACATTTTGCCAGTAAAGATCGCGTTTTACCTGACCCATAACCCGCGCATAAGCCCAATATTTCCGTATCTGTGTCATTTACAAACGATAGTTGCCCCGTATGAAGATCAGATAACACACGCTCTAATATTATCGCTGTATCTTTTTCATCAGGAGGACTTAAAAAGTCGAGGAGGGGTTGTTTTTCGCAGACATCAGAAATAAGGCTCATGCTGACATATCAAAACGTAATAATTTTGCTTGCATTTCTACGGCACGAATGGCGGTTTGTAATTGATTTTCCATTGAAGCGCGGCGTTCATAATCTGCAAGTCTGGCAATTGCTCCTGTAAGCCATTGCGGACGCTCTAGCTGTGCATCTTGCTCCTGTAGTATGCGAGCGCGAGACAAATATTCTTCTGTTTGACGTAGGCTTACTGAATAATTCTCCGCGCAATATCGAGCGATTTGCGTTTTTGAATTTCCGAGCAAAAGCAAATCGTATATTTTGTGTATACGTCTATCAATTTCGATATTAGTTGCCTTTTTAGCCATGCCCTTAATATATAACATGAATTATAGGGTTGACATTACATTTTAATTTTATTATAATTAAATTGTTATCAAACAAACTAAACCAAATGGAAAAAATTTATTGGCATCATCATGAATTTCGTCATGAGCTTAGAGGTATTGCCGCCCATTATCCAAAAACCTATATCAAAGTTGGAAAGATTTTGAAAGAAAAAGGTCTTTTGGATTATCACTATGATTACAAAAATCAGACAAATGATGATTTGTTGAAAGAGTGGATTGCAATTCTTCAATATATGCCCAAGCACGTTATTCCATATCGCGGTATGGGAACCGATAAACCTTGGTGCGAACATGATTGGACTAGAAGAACTAAGGAGTTGGCACAATGACAAATTTCTTTATGGTTATGTGCGCGACAGGAATCTTTTATTTGGGATTCGATGGGGCATTGACCGATATGACACGCAATGATTGTGCGGCGGGTGTTCAAGCGGCTTGCGAGGTGTTGCGATGAAATATCAAACCAAAACAGACAAACGCGGAAGATTGATTGAAATTTATGTTCCACTTGAAAAGCAAGACGATATGTTTTGCAGATTCAATTATTCACGTTCAGTTATGGATGACGGAACAGAAGTATGTTTCGCGAGAGTAAGTGACGATGGATGTTCTGCGGCGATATGTTGCGGAAGGACACCAAAAGAAGCACTTGTCGAAGCTATTGAAACAGATTCAAAGCATAATGTGTTTCACGGAACAGACGAACAAAAATTCGCCAAAAGGAATATTTTAAGGGGAATTATTTGTGAAATGGTAGAGGAGGTCACATGAGATTAGACAGATCAAAACTTTTTGAATGGTTGCTTGATAACGAATGTCCTTATGATTGGGATGTAGACGAAAAATCAAGCAATGATGAAACTGTAACCCTTATTTTTTCGGAGGACGATTAGATGATTGAAAATGGCTCTTTGTGGATAGACACAAAAAATAGTAAAACTTATTTGAGAGAGAACGATAATTGGGAAGAAAAGGATTTTATCAAAGAATTGATTGAAGAAAAGATTGCAACACTTCAGCATAAAATTGCAGATGCCCGCGCAATCATTGAACTTTATAAAAATTGGAAAGATGGTTCGCGGATGCAGCAAATAACTAGAAAGAAATCTTTTGAAAAAAATTCCAAAATTTTAAATGATTTAGAAAAAAAACTGTTGGTCTTTAAAAAAATTCTTAGGGGGTATCAACAATGAAAGATCAGGAACAACTGAAATCATTAAATCAATTACTTTCTTTGGTTATTGGTGGGCGTATTGCAAGGCAAACTGAGCATTTAAAAAGCGCCCCTATTAATCGCATTAATCACGCGCAAAAGATTATCGCTGATACTGAACTTAAAGATGTGACAAACGACTTACAAAATTGGTCGAATCTTAGTCCAGAATATTCAGATGCTTCAAGACGCCTTTCGCAAGTAGAGAGAAAAATGGATTCTTTGCAAAGTTTAAAAGTACTTGCAGAAATGGTTGAAGAAAATGTTCGGGATGCGGCGCTTGCGGCTGTCCGCGAAAGTGCAAATTCTGATGGGTATATGTTCGATGAATATAACGAATGGGAGGGTAAATATAAATGAAAACTATTTGGCAAATAACGCAAAGAATTTTTTGGTTAGAAGATAATGGTTATAAAAGATATTCTGCATATTTTCACGAACATCAAAGGCTTGAATCTGAATTAAAAAATCATCCGCAACTAGAACTTTATCTAACCGAGGATTCTTAAAATGAAAAGATATAAATTTTCAAGCGGGGATGAAGAAACATCGCGCAGGGCTGAACGAGAGTTTTTACGCATAACTGAAAACATGACCGACAAAGAACGCGATGCTGTTTTAGGGATGTTGATAAAAATGCAAAAGCAAATGTTTTTTCAAGAGCCTTGGTTGCTGAAAAGATTTTCAGGAAAAGAACAGGCGCAGATACTTGCGCAATATACAAGAGAAGAACAATTGATAATGCTTGCGAGGTTCGATCTTGAATTACAACATTGGAAAGATAAAAATAAAAATAGTTGACAATATTATTTAATTATAATATAATTAAGTTGTAAGCAAACCAAACAAACAAATGGCATACATGAATCAGGAGCAAAAAAAACAACGCGCTCCACAAATCAAAAAAGTTCTTAAAAAGTACGGCTTAAAAGGAACAATCGGTGTTAGAAACTACAGCACTTTATATGTGACCATCAAAGAAGGCGCTCTTGACTTTATCGGTGCGGCTCAAAAATGCAACGATGAATACGCAAGACGACATTTTGAAAAAGCTCATCAAATAAAAGATAATTATTTACAAGTAAACGAAAACAGAGCTGATGATTACAGGGAATATGATGAAAAAGTTGCTAACTTTATTAATGAATTAACCGCCGCAATGAAAGGCGTTGGTTATTACAACAATGACGATGCAATGATTGATTACTTCGATAGGGCGTTTTACATCGACATCAATGTTGGCACTTGGCAAAAACCTTACGTCTATACAGGGGCGTAAGGGATGGATAGTTTTTTACACAATCATCAAGCCGCGCTTGATAGCCAAAGAGAAGCGCAAGCAATTCGAGATCGCGGCGATGATGAAGATGACAAGTATTTCAACCATGAATACGATTATAAAGACGATGATTTTTTCGATGATTGAAACGCCTTCTTTACTTTCGCCGTGTGGCTCTTATCAGGTTGACTTTTTCCCAATAAAAGGTCGATCTGATCTTTTTTTAAGATGTGGTGTTTTTGAAGGTCTTATCGAATTTCAAGAATGTGTATCTCACACCGAAATGTTTCGCGAAGTAGAAAGCAAAAGATTCAGAAAATTTAGAACAATAGGGCAAAATAAAATCCCGCAGATTGTTGACAGTATTATTTAATTATATTATAATTGAAATGTACGAAACCAATCAAACCAAAATGGAACAAATAAAAAAAGCTCTTGATATGTTAAATACAAATCAACCTATGAATACACCAATGCCAAACACAAATTTGACTTTGGGTGAATATCTTCTAACACTTGGGATTAAACAAGAAGAATATTATGAAAACTTATTAAAAACAAAAAAGTAAATTAATGAGTTGACATACTTAATTAATTCTATTATAATAGAAATGTAAGCAAAACAAATCAAACAAAATGTACAACACAAAAGCTACAACTGACGAATATCCAAGATGGCATCGCGAAGAAGATGGCACGATGGTTCCTGACGTTACAGATTACGTCAAATTACAGGCTTGGATAGATACTTTAGGAGGTCAAGACGATGCCTAACTTAAAACTAAACCTTACACCTGAAAAAGGTGCGGCGTTATATGAAGCGCTAGATACAGTTATTTATATCGGTAATGACTTCGCAAGCGACAAATTTACCGATGAAAACAGAAAGAATATTCTTGCAATATTTGAACAAGTCAAAAAGTACAACCCACAATGGAGGAAAAACAATGCTTGAATACAATCCAGTTCCAACAAACAACAGACAATTCGATCAAGGTATTCAATTGACTAAAAAAAGGAACAGAAACAAAAAACATAAAAATGTTTTTGCAGAATTAAAAACTTTAAAAAAAGAGGATTAACAATGGCTAATAGGGAAAAAGGAACAGCGGACGCTGACAAGTATTCTGAACTTATTCAGGTACTTGTTAAACCCGCAACAAAAAAAGAATTAAAGACACGCGCGATTATTGAAGGAAAAACACTTTCATGTCTTATGCGCGATGTTTGCGAAGATGTAGCAGATCAAGAATATGAGGTTCAATAAATGAAAATTCTTACTTATGGTAATCAAGACATTCAAACTTCTATTGTTTCAAATGGTAGTTGTCGTGGCTTTAAATGGTTAACATCTAAACAATTTGATAAAGCAGCAAAAAAATTGGAGAAACAAATTGAAAAAAGAAGAAAAACCGAAAGCGGGTCGAATTGAATTTGACGTTAAAAGACAATTATGGATTGTTTTTAATGGCGAAAAATGGGTTGAAGTCGATCTAAAAAAACATCGTTGCAATTTCCCAAAATCAAACTAATTGTTTACATAAAGTTACAAATATCATTTTTCATAAAAAAAAGGGCAAATGCCCCTTTTTATTACTTTTAAAACGTCAGAATTAAAAGGATGTAGCATTTTTATTATAGAGTTTTTTGCGTGGTTTGTCTGTACTAGTCTGTACTTTTCCATACAAATATATATATGTACATATAAATAGATACATCTAAAAAATATTATTTAGTGGCTATAGCCTGCCATAGAGGTCAACTTCTATTAACTGATATTTACAAGTTAATCCAATTTATTCCTATGTCAGCCCGTATCAAAAAACCAGTATTCAAAATACTTTTTTTGCATCAATTATATTATTGATTTATTATGTGCTTATGCGTTAAAAGGGTGTAGCAATCTTTTTGAGCAACGCATATATATAAACTTATCTTTTTTCAACATGACATTATCTGCTGTTTTTACGCACGAAGAAATTATTAAATTAAAAAAACTTGTCAACAATGAAAGAAATGATTTAAGCACCAAGAACAAAAAAATCTTGAATCGTGTTGTCGAAGAACATTATCACAATACTTGTCCATGTTGCGGCAAAAAATCTAAAACTTGGCAATACGATCATTGGGAAGATAGATCAATTACAAAATTAAATTCAGTTTGGAAAGTATGCCGCGAATGTAATACAAAATTAGGGGCGGCGGGCGATATGACAAAAAGACAACCTTATAAAGAAAGATTTGAATTATTTCAAAGATTAGTAAATTGGACAGTGGGTGTTCAGGGTCAATTACCAATTATAACTAAATATTAAAACATTCATATTGACACCCTGCCATTTTGTGCCATTGTGTGGATAAATTAAACCAATTATGACCACAAACAAACCAATTCGTGTACAAATCAAGCCACAAATTGTCGCTCTTTTAGAACCAATTAAACCAGAAC
>VTLG01010083.1_pt1 | contig 12983 bp, 16 predicted proteins | sample 4694571 | NCBI WGS metagenome assembly VTLG01 (sample SAMN12604809, study PRJNA352737) | marine metagenome | biome: ENVO:00000447; feature: ENVO:00000209|ENVO:00000569|ENVO:01000036; material: ENVO:00002151; isolation source: viral sequences binned using virsorter ... | reverse complement strand
CAATACCACATGATGCACCAGCAAATTATGAATATCAATGCACTGTATCGGGTCATGAAAGTATGAAAGGTTCATTTATAATCCCTAGTTAACATGTCACCTTTAGCATTTGGAATGGGAAAGTCAAGTGGAGCTGCCTTTGACTTTGCAATATTTTACTCAGATAAGTTACAATTCTACTGGAATTGGACTGATGGAAAGGACTTTGATCTTAGAGCCGAATTTATAAGACCTACCCAACTGGCAGGAACTGTAGTTGGTCATGGAAAGACATCTCAAATTACAGATAGTGGTGGTTCACAGGTCTACATGAAATGGGGTGGAGATAATAACTTAGATACTGTAGGATATGAAGGTATATACATTGATATAGATAGACTTAAAAATGTGTCTGGTGGATTGGCAGACAATACAATAGAATTAGATCTTCGAGGTATATGGTATGCAGAAGTAGGACAAAACCCAGTGTCTATAAATGCAACAGGATATGAAGGTGGTGTAATGACACTTGAAGATGAGACATCAAACGTGTCTGGGTATGGATTTATAAACACTGGATATGCAAAGTCTTTTACAGATTTTAAATCATCTATACCAGTGGTAGTGTCTTCTACAAACCGAGAAGATAATGGTCAGAGGATGGCAAGAGCAGTTATAAATTTAGATACTTATCAAATAACATTCTTTCAAAACTAAGTAAGTATAAATACGGCTAGAAAAAATAGTGGGAAATCACATGAAAAGATTTTTACCTATAATTATGCTTTTGATGGCGGCTCCCATGGCAGCGAGGGCCGATTTAACACATAGATTGACTACGAGTACACAACTTAGTGTAGATAGCGCAGCAACTCAGGCCACAAGAATTGGCTCAACCTATACTGTAAGTGGTAACAATATCACCGCTGGTACTATGGGTGGACTCACCAAAGCATCTGGTGACAACGCAGCAACAGCAGCTGCAACACAAACTCAAGGTGCATACACAGTTACCACAGCTGGCTCAGCCTTCAGCCTTACTGAGTCATTCACTATGGGCGACGCTGTTGCTCCAATCGGAACTGGTGTTGACGTATCTGCTGGAGTCGTTGCTGACATGCCTGCATTTGGTAGTGTAATTACTCAAAGTGGCGGTGTGGCAGGAAGTCTTGCTGGTACAATTACATCAGCGGGTGTGATGACACTAACAGCTGGCGGAGCGGGTACATCTGCTACTGGCCAATTTGTGTCAGAAATCTCCGTAGATTGAGCTTGATATATAATAATGAAGAAACTTGTCGCTACAGTAGCACTGTTTTCGCTGGCTAGTCCAGTGATGGCAGTGCCAGTAGTGCCAAATTTCCAACAAGGCTCTATGACTTCCCGAACGGAAACCCAATCCACCGTGACGGAGACCATAAATTCAATTGATATGAGGACAGGATGGGAGTATTCCGTGACGGGCACAAACGTCTCAAACAACAACGAGGCTTTGAACCCACCAGTAAGTACATCAACAGTGAACGTGACACCAAGCAGTTCCAGCAGCTCCACAGGAGGAGTAATGGTAACAGGGACGGTAACAAGTTCGTTCGATTCTTTAGACTTTTCAAGCCCAACAAACTTCACGATAACAAATCCAGGCGGAGCGTTCCAATTTACGCAAAGTTATCAAGGGCCAGGCATGACCAACCAGACAATAATCCAGCGCGTAACCACCATAAATTCAGTCACAGACACAACTTCAACCTTTACCCAATAGGACTATGCTTACTATCCAACCTTGCGATTGTCCCTGCCACACTGGCGGAGAATGTAGGGGGTGTGAGTGCAACAGCCAATCCAATAGCAAATAGTTCTGGCTCGGTTACGAATCAAGCTATACAGGTGCTACAGGGCCCATATATAACCAATACTTACGGAAATGGTGTGCAATGTCAAGGTGCTACCATGAACATAACACCGTACTTACAATTTGCAGATTCAAGGAAAGATCCTTGGATAGATTTTTATAACGAACCACAATATGATATGACCGACTTCACTGGTCGTACAACACAACAGACTATTACAGTAAAGAACTATCCTTGGGAGTCATGGTATGACACAAGGACTAAGGCAGATGGAACTAGGTGGTTCCCAGACGGTGAAGATATGGATATAGTTGTAGATGTAGATGGCCCTGATGGTAAACCAGATAATCCAGGCAGTGTCATATGGAACAAACCTGTTCGGACTGACTATCATGCCAATCAAAGTTTGAACTTAGGTTTGTCTGCTACTATCTCTATACCATTGAATAAGAAACTACAGAAACAATGTATGGAGGCAGCAGATGCACAGAACGCCATGCAAACACAACTTGTGGCCAACAAGAGATTAGACTTTGAATTGGCTCGTCTTAAAAACTGTGGCGAACTGATGAAGGCTGGCATCATGTTCCATCCCAAATCGCCTTACTACTCTATATGTGCCGACATCGTAGTTACAAACCCAGGCGGTAAGTTACTTCCTCACGAACACACAACTCCTCAACCAACATTCGTACCACCAAGTAATAGAAACAATCCAAAACCTAATGGAGATGCTTCTAGTTTAAAAACTATTTCGATCCCTTAACTTTAATAGGAGGTAAGCCTCTCTTTGCACGATACTCATTCGCTATGATGTCGTTACGAGATAGTCTTGCCTCTTTTTTACCGAGTTTTTTCTGTATTGTTTTATAAATCTTTGTAATTATAGGTTTGAAAACCCTTAGTAATAATGGTGTTGCAGCAGCACCAGCCGTAGCCACAACTGCGATTGCGACTGTGGTGGTGGTCTGATTTACAGAAGGCAGAAATTTCTCAACAGCAGTGGTAGGTTCATATAATGTCTCACAAATATTTACTTTAGGGTTGTTCGGATCAGGTATCAACTGATGACCAACCACTCTCTCGTCACCAGCCTGAGTTATGTCACCAACTCTTAGGTTTGCAGGGCCTGGGCAAGGAACTTCTTTCTCTTCATTTGGAGTTTTAGGTGGTTCAACGTCTGCCTCAGGAGGGCCTAAAGGTTCACCTGTGTCTACACCACTAACCTGTTCTTCTGGTTCCCCATAAACAGTCTGCCAAGTAAGCTCGTCAGCACGATAATCGGGTGGTTCATAGTATGGCATACCACCATCACACAAAACAACATTCTGATTAGGGTCATCATTTACGAGGGTACTACTTTTATTACTTGGATTCTTTGCATTTTCTTTATGTATCTTGACACATCCTGGCATCTCTACAACAGGAACTCCTATGTTTACTGTAACAGGGGGTGTCCAAGGGATAGCTTGTGGGGGATTTGCCATCCAAGGTGTGTTTATATTTGCAATAGTTATCGTACCAGTTTCTATCGGACTAAGATATCTCAGTCCACCAGTACTGTTAACATATATCTGTGGTATATTATTTGGCGGCATCGGGCAACCTCAAACCCTTTACAGGGCCAGATGTCTGTGGCCATGCGTCTTTTAATTGAGTATATACTTCTTCTGCAACTAATTCTTTTATTTGTTGTAGTTGTATTTCTTGTCTCTTTGCAGGCCCATCTGTAAGGTTATCAACCACAGCTCCACCTCCTACTACTGCACCAGTTCCTACAACTGCCGCAGCACTTCCATAACTAAGAATTTTTTGAATGTCCATTACTCATCATCCTTGTATCTTTCAAGTTCGTTCTGATAATGTTGCCATGTTGCACCACTAGTAGAACCTAGACATGGGTTGATGCAATCAGGATCTTCGATCACATTACATACCAACCCTGCAAGGTCATGAGGACAGGCTTCTTTTCCTGATTCTCGCCAATATAATTGACCATCAATCCAAGTAGCACCGCACTCATTACATACCTTGAGCATTAGAAACCTAATGGTATGGGTGACATTGGTTCTGTAGGTGTTGGGTCAGAAGGTGATGGTAAACCTAGACCACCTCCAGCTAGACCTTCAAGAGCTCCAGTACCAGCTCCTTCGCCAAGTATTCCACTCATTCCGCCTGGCATTACAGATTCCATTATCTTGCCTTTGACGTTTTCGATGATCGCATCCTTGCGTATGAATACATACCCAACAGTACCAACGACGGTGAGAGATATAACACCACTTGCAATAGCGATTCCATTTACGATTTTCTGTAACATGATTATTTTTGATCAGGGACGATTTTTACAGGAGCCTGTTCGATACGAACTACCTGTGCAGGGGCAGTTTGAGATGCCTTTTCAATAAGGATCTCCATATCTTTTTTAGATATGTTTGCACCACCACTAGATCCACCATTACTCTTACTCTTTCCAGCTTGAACGCCGAAAGTTGCTAGCACGCCAGTAAAGACAGATGCTATGAAAGTTGGATCAAGATCTTGTTTTGGTATTTTAAGAGCTGGTGGCAATTCGACGTATGCGAGAGTTAATATCGCACCACTCCAGACCAAGATGCCTAGCCGTACAAATGTACTCAGGATCATCATCTGCTCTTCTTTGTCTTCCGCAGCTTCTTTTAATTTACCAATTAGACCTTTTGGCTTATCCTCTTTAGGAGGAGTCTTTGTGTCTGCCATAGTAAAATATTATTATCCTATTATATATACGGATACTTTGCTCTTATTTCTGCAACCTTTGAGTCATAGTCTGACTGTGTGGCTTCCCCTCTTTGCACTTTGAAATATAATGGATCTGCAAACTCACGGAACTCTTTTTCACGCATGTACTTATGGAAAGCATTCTGTTTTTCTTTATCTGTGGTGACTGCAGCTGCATCTACTAACGCTTGATCAACTTCAAACGGTGTAGTATCACTGATATCTCTATCAAATATACCAACATCATCACAGATTAATAGATTTTTATCTGGATATGCTGCACGGATTGCTTCGTGATTGTAATTTGCCATTATGGTTTTACCTCCATTACTGTCATTCTACTACCACCCACTCTATAAGATGCGTAGTTGTAACCTCCACGATCTTGGTTTATATAGAAAGTGTAATTACTCGAAGTTCCTTGATCTTTAACTCTTGGAGTATATGTTATTGCATTTGTCGTGCCAGGAGTATCCACATACCAGAACATGTATGGGTGTTGATTAAATGTTATATTTGCAGGCGTTGGAAAACAATATAGAGTTCCTCTTCTATTACCCTCATTTGAATAGTTTATATCAGTTGCAGAACCACCAGATATGGCTCTTCTAATACCCCATGTAAGATCTTCTGAACTATACTGTGTTTCTCCCATGACCAATATACTTATAATAATCTTACTATTTGAATTAGTAGGAGTAATAGTACAAGACAGACCAGGCACTGTTGTCCAATTTCCATTTCCAAAATTAAAACTAGTTCTTGTTAGATATTCATCCGCTTGAAAGTTTGGTCTAGCATCAATACCACCACTGATGGCACTGGCTGGTATGTTAGAAAGACTCGCTCCAGAACCACTGAATGTAGTAGCAGTTAATATTCCTGTCACTTTTGCGCCACTACTTGTAGTTTCTAATTTTTTATTTCCACCGTCATGGTATAGGGCAACTGATCCATTCTTAGTACATAGTATTGCCTGTTCAGTTATGTTTGTTTTTAAACTAAGATTGCCTTGATTATAAATTTCAAACACACTGTCATTAAGATTTCCTAGATAAAATCCACCATTTGTATTGTCTATAAAAGTATTGCCACCATTAGATCCTATTATTCTGAGAGTGTTTCCTAATGTTATATCGTTGTTTCCAGATACTCTGATATTGGCATCAAATGTAGATATGCCTGTTGCATTAAAAATAGAAACAGTTGAGATGCCAGTTACGTCTAAGTTTGTGGGTTTCAAAGTTCCTGTTACAGAATCAAAGGTTAGATTACTTCCTGTTTTCGCAGCAATATAACCTGTTGGAGATCCAGAATATAAGACACTACATGTTGTGTCTGTAGATTCGTCAACGACTGCGATTAGATTTGCATTTGAGGCAGTGGTTGCAGTTCCAGCTGAGGTGGCAGTGTCTGCATTTCCAGCTAAAGGCCCACTAAATGATGTCGCAGTTACGACACCAGTAGCAACTATACCAGACCTTGCAGTAATCAGACCAACAGAATCAATATTAGTTACGTCTTCGTATGTTAATGTTCCACCGATACTTACATCACCACTCACATTTAATGTCGTTAGAGATCCTAGTGATGTGATATTTGGTTGACTTGCCTTAACAACATCTCCAGTTAGATTACCATATAGATCAGTTATATAAGCAGATGCAATACCAGATATGACTGTGTTATTATCACCTACAATATTTCCATTTGGTTTGATGTCTCCACTAAAGGTTGAGACACCAGTAATTTCTAATTGATCGTATTGGGTAACAGAAGTTACTGTAACAATACCAGCAGATAAAGGCGATACTGTCGAACCATATCCAAAGTTTACTGTGGCAGCAATACCAATACTACTATCATTATCTTTGATAAGAATACCAGCAGATGAGGCAACAACTCCTGTGATTTGAGATCCATCACCCTTAAAAGTTGTTGCAGTGATAAGACCAACAACAACATCGGGTGTTCCAATTAATCCTTGAGAGTTGACTGCAAGAGTGGCGATACCAGCAGTGGTTGCATAACCAGATACAGTAGATACACCAGCGAGTTGAGAATAGACTGACCTCTGAGAGTCTGTAGAAAGACCCGCTACAAAAGCATAGGTTCCTAATCCAGCAGTGTGAGCATACCCAGCAGTTCCTGTGATGTCACCAACCACATTACCAGTAAGAGTAGTAGCAGTTATATCTCCAACAGTAATGTCAGGCGTTGCAGTTAGTCCATATGCGAGAGCAGAACGAACAGATGATGATGCCGTACCAACAAGACTACCTGTTACTATACCAACAACATCACCTGTTAGTTGTCCTTGGAATCGTTTACCAGAAATCTCAACAGGAAGTTGAGAGTTAGATACACTACCTGATGTAAGGTTATCTAAATTTGTGTAGAATGATGCAGATTGGCCTCCAAGTTTATTGGAATCACTACTAATACCAGAAGTCTTGGCAAAACTAACTAGATTGTTAGCGTCACCAAAGACCGAGTATATTTCATTAAAATTTGCATTGACCTTTGTGGCTCCCTGTCTCAGGGTGTCACCAGTTCCATCATTACTGGCGGAACCAACGCCAATCGATTGTTTAGCCATTCTTTACAGGACTACTTTTATATTATTTAGACTATAGTTTAAATCCGCTGAATGAATTCTTTTTCATATCTTGTTTAATACCACCCACAACATAAGACTCTACCTCTGTTTCCTGTGGCGCAACCTGTAATCCCTTAGAGGATATCCAGTGTTGTGTCCAAGGCAATGGATTGTTTCTTAATGGTTGATCGTATACAGGATCTATTCCAAGAGCTTTCATTCTTTTGTTGGCAATCCATTCAACATATTGATTGAGTAGTTTGTTATTCAAACCAATCATAGAACCACCACTGAATAGGTACTCTGCCCACTCTTTCTCCTCTTCAACAGCATTTTTAAACATTGCAATTACATTGTTTCTTTCTTCCTTTGCAATCTCTTGCATCTCTGGATCATCACCATTCATCCAGTTCTTCATTATGTTTTGAGTGAGAACTAGGTGTTGGTTTTCGTCTCTGGAGATAAGGCTAATGATTTTTGCCGATCCTTCCATAAGCTTAAGTTCTCCAAAAGCAAACGAGCATGCGAAGGAGACATAGAACCTAATTCCTTCCAAGATATTGACGTTAGCGACGGCTCTATAGAGTTTTCTTTTGAGTTCATGTAGTGCGAAATCCTTTGCTTGTGAGTTTTCCCATCCATCTTTCCACAGATTACTTTGATCCCATTGATGGGCTTCATTTATAAATTCATCGTATGCCCGAGTTACTGAATTTGCTCGGTCTAAAATTCTCTCATCATTGAGAATGGTATCGAATACTTCGGATGGGTCGGGATACACATTCTTGATAATATATGTATATGATTTGGAGTGTATCATCTCCATAAATTGCCATACATTCATTGCAGATTCTAACTCTGGTAATGCACAATAAGGTGCAAAAGCCATTCCAGGCCCACGACCTTGTACAGAATCTAAAAGAATTTGGTATTTTAGATTTGATGTGAAGATGTGTTTCTGTTCTGGACGTAAAGATTGATAGTCTGATCTATCTTTCTGTAATGAAACCTCTTCTGGTCTCCAGAAATATCCAAGCATCTGAGTAGTAAGTCTATCAAATACTGGATACTTAAATGAATCATACCTCTGTACACCTAATGGCTTACCAAAAAACATGGGTTGTTTCTTAGTTTCAACTTCTTCTTTATTGAAGACGGTCATGCCGTCAGGTTTAGATGGTGCAAGAGTCACACTCTACCTCCTCTGATAATTCTGTGAATAGTTTTTCTAATTGTGGTTTCACTTCTTCTACATCATCTGGTTCGTCACTCTTCATATCATATGTGTTCTGATAGTATGAGGTCTTCCAACCATACTTGTATGTGGTTAAAAGATCCTGTGCCATCACAGAAATAGGCACTTCATTGTCTTCATAATTTTTGGGATTGTAACTCCAGTTTCCACTGATAGCCTGGTCAAAGAACTTCTGCATCACTGCAACTACTTTAATATATCCATCATTACTCTTCATATCCCAAAGAAGAGTATAGTTATTTTTCAAAGATCCATAAGACGGAACCACTTGTTTAAGAGGCCCTTTCTTTGACTTCTTAATGGACAGGTAATCTCTAGGTGGTTCAATTCCGTTTGTTGCGTTTGACACAACGGAACTACTTTCTGATGGCATCTGTGCGGACAGTGTTGAGTGCCTGAGACCGTGTTCCATGATAGATGTTCTAAGAGATTCCCAATCATGTTTTAATTCTACCTGTGTAATTTCATCTACATCGTTCTTATATGTATCAATTGGCAGAATTCCATCGGAGTATTTTGTACTATAAAAATCAGCACATGCACCTTTCTCTTTTGCAATCTGATTTGAAGATTTCAAAAGATAATATTGGAAACTCTCAGTGAGTCTGTGTACCGCATCCCAGGCGTCTTGTGAGTCATATTTCCACCCATGTTTAGCAAGATAATGAGCAAGACCAATATAACCCACTCCAAGGGATCTACGACCCAATGTGGCAACTTCAGCAGCTCTTACAGGATAATCTTGGTAGTCAATCAACTCCTCTAGAGATCTTACAGAAAGGTCACAGAGGTCTTCTAACTCTTCCAACCTAGTCAACTTACCTACATTGATAGCAGATAGGATACAGAGTGCAATCTCACCGTCTATGGCATCAATATGTTGGATGGGGTCAGTAGGTAAAGTAATCTCTTGACATAGGTTACTCATACTTACTTTATCTTTGAATGATGAATGTTCATTACAGTGATCAATATTCATGATATAGATACGACCTGTCTCTGATCTCTCCTTGAGGAGATCCATTATCAATTCCTGAGCTCCGATTGTGGTTCTGGGGATTGATTCATCATTTTCGTAACGGCAATATAACTCATCAAAGTCAGGGGTGCCAAAACTCTCAAACAAGTTAGGAACACTATGGGGAGAAAAAAGCGAGATCTCCTTATCTTGGATAAACCTTTCATAAAAGAGTTTTGAGATTTGGATTGAGTAGTCAAGTTTTCTGACACGATTGTCCTCCGTTCCTTTGTTGTTCTTCAAGACTAGGATGTCTTCTATTTCTTGGTGCCAGATGGGGAAGTGGACAGTCGCTGATCCACCTCTAATGCCATTTTGAGTGCAACATCTGACAGTTGCTTCAAACTTTTTGAGGAACGGTACAACGCCTGTGTGTTGAACTTCTCCACCCCTGATTTTACTGTTGATCCCACGGATGCGGCCTGCGTTGATACCGATCCCAGCCCTCTGAGCGACATAACGGCCAATGGCCATATCAGAAGTAAAAATACTATCCAAGGTGTCGTCAATATCAACCAGAACGCAAGACGCAAACTGCCGAATAGGCGTTCTAACACCTCCCATGATTGGGGTTGGGATGTTGATTTTATGTCTGGAAATGGCATTGTAGTAACGTGTAACGTAATCGAGTCGTGACTCTGGTGGATACTCTGCAAAGATAGTCATTGCAATAAGTAAGTACATAAACTGAGGTGTCTCGTAGACATCACCAGAGCTTCTATCCTGTACTAAGTACTTATCAACAACTTGTCTTAGACCAGCATAAGTAAAAAGATAGTCACGATCATGGTCTATAAGTTTATCTAGTAATTCAATCTCTGTTTTTGAATACTTATTGAGTATATCCGCATCATATATCCCCTTATCAACTCCTCTTTTGATCTGATCAAGTAGTGTAGGGACTTCATGGAGTCTACCATAAAGATTTTTTCTAAGACCAAAGAGGAGAAGTCTAGCAGCAACATATTGATAGTTTGGACAATCTAAATCTATCAAATCACTTGCTGACTTAACTAATATTCCTTGGATTTCACCAGTTGAAATACCATCATAGAACTGTATTCCTGATTGTATCTCTACTTGACTTGCAGATACCCCTGCAAGACCATCACATGCTAATTCGACCATCTTATGCATCTTCTCTAGATCAAGAGGTTCAATAGAACCGTTCCTCTTGACTACTTTAGTACCATTGCTCATACTCGTTTCCAATCTTGTAATTTTAATTTGGCTTCTAATCCTTGGTAGATGTTTGATTCTACCACCTTTTGCACATTTTGTCCACTAAGATACATGTCATTTATGTCCTTTTCAAGAATATTCTTAGGGAAGATGACGACTCTATCACCTCTATCAATAGTGGCAGAGAGTCTTTCAACTATTTGTTTATTTCGTGGTTCATTGTCATATATCCATACAGGGTTAGTGATTCCCCACTTGGAGACATCACCATCCGCTCCACACATTGCGATTGAATTAGAAATAAATGTGGAGTCAAATGGCCCTTCCGTAACGTAAACAGTTTCCGCAGCTTTGATATCATCAAGACCATAAATCTTCGGAGCATCATTCTCCAACATGATCGTGATATATTTGATTTTGGATTTAGGAAGTAAAGACCTTCCCTGATATCCTATGAGTGTACCTTTGTACCTAAGCGGAATGATGATTCTTGGTTCATCATTTGTAACATCATCAAACGTTTGCTTTTGTGCATTAGTCCACTCTTTGAAATTATTGCAATAGTATAAATGTTCTAGTATTTTACCAGATATTTTCCTACTTTGTTCTAGGTATATTCGAGCGGGGTGTGATTTATTTAGACTGGCTATATTTTCTAAATCTATCTTAAATTTGTCTTTGATAAATACAGGTTTTGGAGGGTCTATTTTTGGTGCAGGGATGTTAGAACCCAGGCCTACAGTGCCTTTTTTGTACCTCTCCATAATATACTCTTTATGTAGAGTAGTGTCTTGATCTCTAAGAAAATTACTAAAAGCCTTTGACACACCGCAGTTGTGACATTTATAATTATAATCATTTTTTATAGGATACAGAAATCCTCTTGCTTTATTCTTATACTTACTCGAATCCCCACAGTAAGGGCATCTAAAATTGTATAATCCTCTACTCTTCTTTGAAAATTTTTGTAGTCTAGCTGATACTAAACTTATGTACTTTGTGTCTACTAGATCCAAGATCAACCACTCTTTGTGTTTCTAGTATAACAGAATTCTGTTGAGTTTGCAACCCCTTCAAGATTCTCTGACCCATAGGACTTACGAGAATGGATATAATTCCTATACCACCAGCGATTGACCACATCTTCTTCTCTATAATCCTTAGGCGTTCTTCTACCTTCATTATATCTCTCTCACATCCCTTCTTAATTTCTACTGTTGAACGATCCAAGTCCTTGTGTAGTGCTTCTACCTTCTCAAAAAGAACTGCATCAATACGATCTTGCTTATCTAACTTCTCATTATGAACCGCAAGAAGTTGACCCATCTTCACAGAGTTCTCTTGGAGGGTGTCAACAACTTTTTCTAATCTTTCTAATATTGCTGAGTTGATATCACTCATTTTCTTCTTTTACGTTTCTGTGTCGCTTTTGCAGCTGTATACCATCTTTTAATCATTCCACCAAAAGGTAAGTCATATCCAGCGGTAGGCCCTTTTGAATCAGAATCTGCACCAAAACCACCACCAGTTCCAGCGGCATTGGCTACCATCATTTCATCTAGGAAACTACCGAAAGTTTTCATAACTCCTTTAGGCATTGTAAACAGGTATCATCCATCGGTACGTCATGTAACGAGGTCTTAGGATACTCAGGAAATCTACCTAAGTATACAACAAAAGTTTTAACAACAGGCCAGAGATCCTCATCTATCTTAAAAAATAAAAGAGGTGTCGCTGCCTCACCAAAAACATTATAGAGTATTATGAAGTGGTTAATAAGCAAATGGGCTTTCAAAACGCCAGTAGTTTTGTAGCGTTTCAAAAGCCTCTTTATCCACTTAAATCTTTTCAGATCCTCTTCAAAATCTTCCTTGGTGACTGCGTGAGGGTTTTCGTAATTCTTAATTGCAAAGATTACATAATTATTTTCATTCAGTTCAGAAAACTTCATCAATCATTTAATTCTATATTATGTAGGTGGTTATGCAGCAGCTGTAATTGTACCAGCAGCAGTTCCAACACCAGCAACGTTGGTAATTGTGGATGCGGTATTTGTACCTTTATCCTTAATTGTTCCACCGTTAAGTGCAGTTGCGTTTGCTCCTATTGATAGTTCGTCACCATCGGCAATCACACCACCGCCACCAGCAGCGATTGTGAGTGAGAATACCAATTCGTTACTGCCTGTGCCTGAGGCATATGACAATGTATGATTGGCTCTTGAATCGTTAACCACTGTAAGTTGTGGTGTGCCTGTTACATCAACTTCTTCGTTGAATCTTACTCTTACCTGTAGAGTTCCACCATCTGATACGTCAAACGCAGTAGTGATGAACT
>VTLG01003080.1_pt1 | contig 12984 bp, 23 predicted proteins | sample 4694571 | NCBI WGS metagenome assembly VTLG01 (sample SAMN12604809, study PRJNA352737) | marine metagenome | biome: ENVO:00000447; feature: ENVO:00000209|ENVO:00000569|ENVO:01000036; material: ENVO:00002151; isolation source: viral sequences binned using virsorter ... | reverse complement strand
ACTATTTGGCACAGGTCTACCAATTTTAATTTCATCACCAAATTTAGATTTTTTTAAAGTTTTAATTTTGTATTTTCTACCTGTTGTTTCTTGTGTCGCAATATCTTCCTCATCAATTGCAACACCAATTCTATTATTAAATTCTGTATCAAGACCATCTTTTAATGATTTATTATTTGATATGGAGTAAAATATTATATAGTGACCATGACCATTGTTTAGACCAAGGTCTCTAGGAAATTGTAATTGTGTAAACTCTAATGGATTTTTAACTAGATGTGCTGTAGGTGATTTTGCCTCATCTATTTCTAATGGGTTTGACTTTAGCAATTGTGTTGCAAATGTCTTTGGTCTTTGTGATAAACCACCACCTAGACCTAAGATGTTGCCTGCTACTGATAAGAGTTGTCCTAATTTTACCGATGCCATATAAATAATCCTGTATTATATGTAATATTTATAAGAGAAATGACAATGGCATACAAAGGAATATATAAACCTACCCACCCTAAGAAATACGCTGGTGACCCTAATAAGATTGTATATCGGTCTAATTGGGAGCGTAAGTTCATGGTATATTGTGATAGAAATGATGACATAATTTATTGGGCAAGTGAAGAATTAGCAATACCATACTTTAGTCCTATTGACAAAAAAGTTCATAGATATTTTCCAGACTTTATCATAAAAACAAAACAAGGCAAGCGTTTTATGATAGAAATTAAACCCTCTAAGTATCTTAAACCACCAAAACCAGGCAAGAGAAAGACAAGAAGATTCTTTGGTGAACAAATTGAGTTTGTTCGTAATCAATCTAAATGGAAAGCTGCCGTTAAATATTGTGAAGACCAGAATATGCAATTTAAAATATTTACTGAAAAAGAATTAGGTATTTACTAAAAATCATATAAATTGTCTTTATAACTTTTATCACCTGTGCCTGTTTCTTCACTCATTGAATTATGTACTACACTAGAATTAGTTGATATATTTGTACCACCTACTGTCTTAACATCAACACCTGTAGGACTGCCTGAACCTACAAACTCTGCTGATTGAGCATTCATATCTGACCCACTCATACCTGCCGTAGCTGGCGCAAATGCTGTTATTTGTGGTTGTGATTTAATTAAATCTAAAGTTTCTTGAGCATTAAAGTTATCAGTATTCATGTGAATAAAACTCTCGCCGTTAGGTTTTTTAAATATAAAACTATCTTGATTAGTATTATACATTGATTTAGAATTTTCTAAACTAAATCTATAACCTGAACCTTCAACAAACTTTTTTATTTCATCTTTATTTTTATCAACATCTTCAAAAAATCTCTGGTGACCTGCTTCAATTTGACTTGCAAAATCTGTTTTCGTATTTGCATTTTCTTCAGTTCTACTAGCTAGTATATTTTCTTTCATTTCTTTAGCTTTACCACCTAAGAAAGGTATACCCTCTACTGACTCTAAAATACCTATCAATAGATTATCAAATAATTCTTTTACTTTTCTAAATGGTGCTAATGCAAAGTCTATAATATCGTTTTTTATATCTACAAACTTTTGTGCTATACTACTTGTTATTTCTGCTAATTTATTGGGTATAGTTTCCGTTACAAAATTAAAACCATCTGTAAAGAAACCTGTAATACTTGATACTATGTCTGTAAAGAAACTAGTTACTTTACCTGTTATCTCTGTAAATTTTTCTGGTATTGTTTCAGTAAAAAAATTACCAATATCTGTAAACAGTTGTTTAGCTGGTGTAACAATATAATCAGTAAAGAAACCTGTAATACTATCTTTAATTTCTGTAACTTTTTGTGGTATAGTTTCTGTAAAAAATTTACCTATATCAGTAAACATTTTTGTAATATTTTCTGGTAATTCTCTAAAGAAATTTTTAATATTTGTTACCATTTCTGATTCAATACCAAAAGCTGCTAATGCGTTTTCTAGTAAACTAAAAAATGCGTCACCAATATATGATACTAACTTAATAGGAAAATCTACAAATAATTTTTTTACACCACTAAAAAATGTGCTTGCGTCACCTGTAAATAATCCCTTAAATATATCTAATAAACCACCAATGGCGTCTTTTACCATTGCGACTGCTTTATCAAATAATGGACCTATATCATCTGAAAATGCACTAAAAAATGTTTTAATACCATCTATAACAGGTGTAATAACTTTTGCAATTTCTTTACCATATTTTTTAAGCATTGTAGCAATGCCTAGTAAACCAAATATTAATCCACCTTTTACTAGTAAACCTTTAAATCCACCAGCACCTAACAATTCTTTTACTTTGTCTTTACCTTTTTGTAAGAAACTTCTATCATCACCACCTGCGTCATCAAACGCTGGGGCAACATCATCACCACCAACTTGACTTAAATCCTCTGCCATCTCTTGCTGTTGCATTTGTTCTTTTTCTAAACTGTTGCCTTCAGCAAATTTATCTACTAATAATTCAATGCCTGCTCTTATATCTTCTAACACCGCCATCATACTATCAATAGGATTCATTGGTTGCACAGGTGCTACTGCGGCTCCACCTGCTGGTATCACGGCGTTGCCTGTGCCAGCACTAGCAATTGATTGTACTCTTTCGCCTACTGCTTGACCTATGTCTATTACTGATTCATCTTTTAGTGTTAGTTCAGCCATTATTTTTTACTCTTACTTGTGCCTGTATATAGACCAAACCAGGCAGCGCCAGCACCAACAACGATACTGATTAACCCACTTTGTTCCATGGTAGGTGCCTGTAAGTTCATATACCATATTACACACTTATATAATAATACAATATAAACTGTTAAGAATATTCTAGGAAATATTCTCCATGCGTCAACAGCTCTTGCCATGTGTATTAATTTAGCATATGGATTAGGACCTAAATCTTTAATAGATGTATCGACCTCTAATTCAACAGCAACCTTTTTTGATACCTCTTTTTTATCAGATGGTACTACTATTTTTTCTTTGCTCATCTTCTTCTATCTCGCTCTCTGCGTTCTTTTTCTTCTTTAAGATAATTAACAAGTAAAGATATATAAATCTCCCTCTCCCACGGTAACATATTTTCTAATTCAGTTAACGAATACTTATGATGTTGTACTAATGCAAAATTAGTTTCATAATAATTCGCTAGTGATTCATGTGAGAGGGCTATCCGAAAAAACTTGCTAGCCCCTTCAATGTTACCTCAGACTCAACTTCAGTCTTTGGATTTTTCACCTTTACTTTATGTTCTAGTCTTGGCATACTATTATAAAAAGTGCTTAACTTTTTCATTTGGTCTGCCGTCAAACCTTCTACAAATTCCTCTATCTCTTTCATAGGTGTATCTTTTGCTAAAAATACTTTATCACCCTCATATATTTGGTCAATAGAGTTTGTAATCATTTTATAAGTTCTCTCAATGTTAATATCACCTTCAAGCATTTTAGGGTCAACTTCTTTTAAAGTTGGATATTTCATCACAACACCTAATTTTCTACCTTCGTCAATCATAATGTTTGGCGAATGGTCGTCATCAACATAAACCTCAATTTTAGACAAATCAATTTCTGTATCAACATAGGTTTTGTTGTCGTCTGGACATAGTAATTTAATTTTAGATATTTCACCTACTGACTTAGCTCTTATTTGTAAAAATACAAATTCTAAATCAAACATAGGGTACTCATCTGCCTTTAATTCACCGAATGTACAGGCTTCGACAATGGTTTTTATAGCGTTTAACATTTCTGTACTATCGCCACTCTCCATTGCCATCAACAAAATCTTTTCTTCTTTTACAAGAAAAGGTCTAAACTTTACCGTCTTTTGTTGAGATGGTAACATCAACTCATAACTAGCCGTGTTGGCTACTGGTAATACCATAATTTACTCCTTTATAATTTATAGTAACGGCGGGAATACTTTACCGTTAAATACTGCACCAATTGGTACTCTTTGTTTAATAACATTTACAGCGTCCCTACCTGCTCGTCTTAAATCAGGTGGTAACTTTTGTAAAATATTACCAATCAATCCCCTATCAGCACTAACAACTTCTGGTTTCTTAAAACCACCACCAATAGTATAATTACCTACTTGGTCTAGTGTTAAGTTTTGCCAGTTTCTAAATGCTAGTGAAACTGAAATCTTTTGTATCTCGTCATTTTGACCTTGACCATATGTAACTGCACTTATTGTTTTAGGAAAACACTCAAACAAGTGTACGCCATATGATATTCTATCTCTATCGGCATTTTCAGCAAATGCACCTAGTTGATATATTCTAACTGCACCAATGTATTCTTCATAAAAGTGTACATTGTTTGTGCCTTGGTCAAATGCAGCTTTTTGCCACATTTCAAAAAAACTTCTTTGTCTTAAAAATTTATCACAATACATAGACATTGTAATCTCTCCGCTAAAACTATGTCCTGTAACTACTTGTCTTCTTGGTCCATAAATTTTATAATCAGTAGTATCTAATGTTCTACCAGGCATATCAACATTTTCTACAAATGCTCTAAGACCTCTTTGTATTTGTGTTTCTCTTTGCATTGTGCCTTCAAGTGTACTATTTTGTATTTCTTCTTCAAATAATATCTCACCGTCTGTTTCATCACTATTATATTGTACACCTCTAGGCAATACAAAGTCTACCATAAATCTATTTGGTTTTGCAAAACCCTCACCTTGTGCAATTGTAGATATAACACGACCCATAGTGGACTCTGGATTACCACCCATAGTTCTTTTTAATCTTCTATCACCTTCAACATTATCAAGTGACCTATCTCTAGGTATTCCTACTCTAATGTCAAAAGGACCTATTCGTCTACCGCCTCTAAGAATTGCCATTTTATACCTTGTGTAAATTCCTGTTTCTTATGTGTAAATCTTCTATTAAATCTTTGCTTTGACCATGATATTCTACAGCATGACCTTTCTTACACATCAATTCATTAATATTTATACCATCTACAAATATCTCTCCTAATATTCTACCAAACTTACCAGTTTCGTTGTCTTTGTGAGTTTTTATGACTATTTTACCTTTTAGATGGTCTTTTAAAAATTGTTTTGCTAATAAACCGTATTTCTTTTCTACCTTATCTCTTGTTCTACTTTCTGGTGTATCAATACCAAATAGTCTAACACGACTTTTATACATTATATCAAAACCTAAATCTATTACTACATCAATGGTATCACCGTCTACCACCTTTGTTACTTTATTTACTCTATAACTAAAATCTGTTGGGTCGCCTAATTTTGCCATTATATTTTCCTTCTACTATCAGCAAATACGGAACCTAAACTTCTTTTCTTAAATTGTGCTACTGGTAAATAAACTGCTATAGCCATTTCATCAACATCTATTCTTCTAAATCCTGATTGAACATTACTATACAAATATTTTTTTATTGCTGGTCTAATTAAATTTATACTAGATACATCACCATATCCTGCAAGTAATTTAGTTGAGCTATCAAACTTTGAATTTGTAGCAAACTTTTGTAATCGTTCTAACAATCTAAATCTTAGAGGGTATGGTAGATAGTGAAAATTTAAACCCATAAAACCACCTTTTATTGTTTCAAGTGGTAATACTAATGGGAATGTATCATAAAATGGTAATGTTCTTTTATACTTAGGGTCATACACAAATAAGTTCATACGACCTGCACTAGGTCTAGCGTTTATTTTACCTTGACTTAATAGTTTTTGTTGTGATACTTTATCTACTATAAGAGATACAGCGTTACGGTACCATGAGGCACCTCTCAAAGCATTACCTTGTAAATCTTTTAGTGGTTCAAATATGTTCTTAGCCATGCCACTATTTATATGAGTTCCAATAAAAAACCCACCGATATTGCTACCGGTGGGCTAAATGTTGAAGCGGAGAGATTTACTCTTCCTCTGCCAATTTACTGAAATAATCTAATGTATCATCATCTGAATCATCAATTTTCATTTCACTTGACTTCGGTTGAGCGACTTCAGCACTTTTCATGGTACCGTTGGATTGAGGCGGGAGGTCTGCTGTTTCCACGGTCTCCATGCTTCGTGCTCCTGAAATTGTCCTATTCAGTTTCTCTTTGAGTTCGTCATAGGTTTTAAAATTCTCAGCAGCCACGAATGGTTTTAGAGGATATTGTTTCGACCAAATTGCCTTGATGTCTTCATCTGACTCTTTGATTTGAGAAACACCCTCAAATTCTGACTTATCATAATTCCAATAGCCATCAACTTTTCTTAGTTTTAACTTAAAGTTAGCACCTTTCCAAAAGTCAAATGGATTAATTGGTTTCTCATCTTCAAAAGCAGGTTGCATTGCTTCTGTTATCTTGTCAAAAATTTTCTTACCAAACTTAAACAAGAATACTTTACCCTCGTTTTCAGGATGTTTTGGGTCTGACACCATATAGATGTTACTATAATAGGAAAGTTTTCTCTTTCTTTTTCTAGCAATCTCTTTATCACTATCAACACCAGTATTCCATAATCTAGTATTCTCTTCCGACACCGGGTCTTTTTGACCTAATGTAGTTAAAGAGTTTTCAATATACCAACCACCTTTGTCTTGAAATGCGTGTGACCACACTCTTTGCCACGGCATATCTTCGCCATTAGCTGCTGGTAAAAATCTGATAACAGCATAACCATTACCAGTTTTATCCATCTCTGGTTTCCAGAAACGGTCATCTTGATATTTGTTTTTGTTTGCTTGGTCCTCTGGTTTTAGATTTTGTTCCAGAGCTTTTGTGAGTTTGTCAAAATTACTTGACGAGCTTTTTAATGTTTCGAAATCCATATTATTCTCCTTGTATTAATCGTATTTCGTATTTGTGTTACCTGTATTATCGGTATCATTATTATTTATAAGAGTTTTTAGTTTGTTTAGCATTTTTCTTTGCCCATTCACTAGCACTCTCACCTTTAGGAAGAGACCTTACTATAAGATACTCTTTAAATTCTTCACACTTAGATATTATATAATTTAATAATCTAATCATAATAAACAATATGCGTCCTTCGTGGGATTCATGGATTTACCCACAAGTTTCCGGGAAGAGTCCATTCTTGAGCTAAGATGGTCCCTACTCGCAACTAAACAAGGTGTCTTCAGCCATTCGGCCATAACCCTCCTTGCCCATGCCTTATGCCCTCTTAAGCATTTTTCAGCCAGAAGGATTACTATACTTGCAAATATAATAACTTTACGCATATTGTCTATTAATATATCATAAACCAGCCAAAATGGCAAGTCTAGGATAATCTATGTAAGATAAATTAGGATACTTCTCCCATTCAGGTATCTTATCTGATACCTTACCCTCACCAGGATTTACCTTATAAAACTTTATTTCCTTATTTTGTTCAAATAGTGTAGACCATTGATTTACCCAATTAATATGGGGTGTAGGTCCTTGTTCTTTTGGTACATAGTGTCTTGTACCTGCATATAAATTGTTTACTTGGTGTGTGTTTGATACTAGGTCATGCCCTAATAGATATACTTCATCTGGTGTTTCTTTTTTACAGGCAATATAACCTGACATAGCACCTGCAGCCCAGCCTAAATCTCTCTTATCTGGACATATCTCATTTATACTATTTGATTTATCACCGTCATATATCCAACTGACATAACTATAACTTTTGTTAATATGTTCTTTTGTTCTTGATTTATCTCTACGAATAATATTTACTATGCCTTGTAAATTAGAACCGTGCATAACAAACTCTGTAGCATTACCTTTTTCATTTTCATATAAACCGTCCCACTCTTTTTTAACATCTTCAACTTCACTAATATTTAAACCAGCGTGTAACATCATTTCATAGTGAGAGGCAGGTACTTTTGTCCAATTTCTAAACCAACATTCTACTTCTTTTGCAAAACCAGTTTGGTATATTTCGTGCATAATACCATTATCTACACTAATTAAAACATCTGGTTTAAAATCTCTGTATAAGGCATTACAACCATAAATCTTACCTTTACCTCTAAGTGATTCTAAATTAAAATCTTTTCTACTGTTACCATTACCTATACAAAAAACTTTTTTCATTCTTTCTCTTTTACTTTGTCTTGACCAATCTAAACCTTGTTTTAATAATGTTTCTTCTTTTGGCCATTCTTCATCAAAGTATTTAATCATCATCTTCACTTATCGGGTCCATATCATCAAGACCTTTTAATTTATCTTCGTATTTTAAAATTATATTACTTAATCTTTGAGCTGGCCAGTTTGCCTGTACCATCTCATCTCTTAATTTTTTTAAATCATTTATTAGTTCTTCTACCATAATTTAAATCTTTCAAGTTTTTCTAATATCTTTTTTATAGGTTCGTAAACTGTCCATATATCTTGTATATGTTTATCTAGTTTTTTATCTAGTTTATCAATTTTCTTTTCTATTTTATCTAAACGATAATTTTGTTTTGTTGTTAACTTTTCGTCCATATTTCTTTCATAATCATTTTACATTCTGTTTCATTATACTTAATAAAACCTTTTAACTTGGCCATCTTAAATGCGATTTTAGGCCATACAACTCTTTCAGAAATATCTTTAGACCAATTTTTACTATACGATAAAATTGTATCAAGAATGATGGCGGTCTGGATATTAATCTTCCGCTGTATAAGTAAACGCAAAACTGGTGGATGTTGTCCGCCAGATATGCGAAAGCCATCATTAAAAGAAATACCAAGGCTGCTAAACTTATTAACAAGTGATGAGCAATCGTTCCTAAAATGATAACCAACAGCGTCTTGATACTTCTTAAACTCCAAATAGTTCCCTTTGCCATCATTATCTAATAAACTCTTTACCCATTTCTTATCATCTTTTGCAAAATTGGCAACGAAAAAATCCAATATTTCATCTTGTTTATATTTTGTACTAAGTTTATGAAAAAAGTACCTATCATTCCTACTTGTAAATGTATCCAGTTTCGCATTGACTTTACCCTCATACTTAATATAATCATATGAAGGCGAAGTAAAATGTAATTTAACGGCCAAGTAAGTTTTATATACTTCAAATCCACCATACATATATCATATACTTTTTTGTCTTTTGTAACTACCTTTGCCCTTTTTAGCTTTTACCACTCTAGGTTTATACTTAGGTGTTCTAACTTCTTTTGCAACAGGATTAGTTTTACTTAGTCTTATTTTTTTCATATAACTTATACTCAAAATTTTGTGTTTCTTCACTTACCTTAATTTGTTTAGCACCATTTGTAATATGAAAATGTGTAGCCATAGGTGTTAATGGTGATAATGTTACTAATCTCTCACAATGGTGTTTCTTTGCCCATTCAGCTAGTTTATTAATTATCTCTCTACCTGCGCCTCTTTTTCTTGACCATACCGTATATGCTACTGCAATATTACCATTTTCTATTCTTGACATATAATCCATTTCTCTTACGGTGTATGGTACTTCAGGACAAAATGCAACACAAACTATTGCCTCTATTTCTTCATTAAATTTTAGACCAAATATCTTACGACCATGCGTAATTCTAAAACCTAATGTAAGTTCAGGTCTTACCGGGTCTTCCGATACATCTATGTCATCAAGTTCTACTAACTCTGTGCCTTTGACCCATTTAAAAAAGTCTTGCAAGTTATATTTCATACAGGCAATTTTCCTTGTGGTGCGTGATTAGAATTTTTAAGAAGTTTTAGATTTAAAGCTTCTACTTTGATTTTCTCTTTTAGAGATTTAGATATTAAACTACCAATTGTAGCAGGGTCTATTTCATTGTCTTTACAAAAATCTAATACAGCGTCCATGTGTGGTATACGCTTTTGTTTTACAATAGATTCTATTTTTAAACTAAATTCTTTACTATTCATAATATCACTATATCACATAACCAACAAAAAGTAAAGCCTAATTAGGCAGCTATTGTGTTGGTATTATCTTCGTCTAATAGTTTTTTCAATTCATCTCTGGTTATACCTGTACAACCCATACTTTGTATTTGTCTTGTATCACCTTCCATATCAAGGTATAATTGTAAACCGTTATGTAAGTATGTCCAGTTTTGTTGAACATAGGCCTCACATTTTATTCTATCAACAAAAAATATTGTTTGATTGTATTTCGGTTCTATTTCAGTTGTTTCTAAATTAATCAACATTGCTGTTATAAAAAATATCTTTTCCATTATGTATCTTTCTTTTCATTGAAAAATACTAAATCAAAAGATTTATATAACATACAACTTTCATTACCTCCTGGTGTAGATACAACGCTAATAGTTTGTGAATCTTCTAGGTTCATGTAATAAGCAACTATATAAACTGGTGTACCATCTACTTTGGCATTTTCTCTGCCCATTGATACACTTTCTAATTCAAAATTATAATGTTTTAAGTAAGCCTCAACTCTTTCATTTGTGCCACAAATAACTGGTAATTGTGACCAATACATTCCATTAAAGTCGTTTAGTGAATCAGGCTTAGTTTTATGTTCAGCGGTTGCTATACTCGTAAACCCTAGTATGACAGCCGCTGTTATGATATTTTTGAAAAACATAACTTTTCCTCCTATAGGATAAAATGCGGCCAAATTTATTCTTGCTTGATTTTATCTTTGTTTTGTTCTTGGTAATATTTATAAAAACCTTGTATGGTTTCTTTAAGCGGTGCGACAAAATCCTTTGTCTGTTTGACAAACGCTTGTGATGTGCCGTCCTCTGAAGCGATTAAAACTACAATCTGTTCTATGTGTTTACCGAACAGCTCTTCATACATTATAGCATAGGCGGTACATTGCATAAAATAATTTTGTACCCATGCCTCTTCTTTAAATTTATTTGAAGTTTTAAAATCTATTACAGAAAGTTTACCATTGTAATCTGCGATACAATCAACTTGACCAGCAAGTGTCAATTCTTTACTATACATAATTGTTTCTAACATATGTACATTATCAATTTGGTCTAAGTATGGTTTTAGTATTTTAAATAAACCTAATGGCAATACAGACCTTTCAGATGGTGTTTCACCTCTGATATATTCTTCTACTAAATTGTGTGTTGATTTACCTCTACGAGCAGCTCTGCCCATTTCCCAATTAGCGACTGCTTCGCCTATTGATTCACGCCACTTTTTTATACCGTCACCAGTATTATAATTTAAAACAGTAGTAACTGAAGGATAATTATGACCTTCAATCGAATAGAATCTCATACCATCTATTCTTTTACCTTTTGTTTTAGGAAGTTTGCTCTCGTCAATTGTAACAAAATTAAATGCCATAATAATCTCCTTTTTTCATATCACTATTATATAAGACAATTGCTGGTTTGGCAAGTCTTATATGTTTCTATAATCCATATAAAGTCTTAGTAGTTTTTCTCTATCCGACTTAAACGGCTCTGCCTCTCAGCTAATTAAAGTCTTAGCTAATTGTGTAGTTTCGTCAACTCGTCTAGTCCAACCACGACCAAATGTATCAAAGGTACTTAATTTTTCGTAATAACTTTGTCTAGCGTCTTGATAATTTTCTATTGCTTTTACTAAACCATGTTCTTCAACATATTCAGAAACAGCTTTTAAAGTCATAGGGCCTATACCACCATCTGGTGTAGAACCTATCATTGTTTGTAAATATTTGGCAGCTCTACCTGGTCCTGCATTTACACCAAAATCAAAAACGCAAAGGTCTAAACCACTTGGTAGTTCATCACCTTTCATTTTGTCCCAATAACCTTTTTTGTATATTGGTGCCACATCTTCTACTGTTAAATCTTTCATATCTTTTGTGCCACCATGTTCTTCATAAACTCTTTTAGTTACACCTAAATTAGTTTCACCACCTGGGTCTTTAGGATGATTTACATAACCACCTTCATGGTGTAATATTGTTTCTAGGCATTTGTCATAATTTGATTGCATTATTTTCCTCTCGTAAGTTTGAGTATGTTTTCTATTTGTGCCTTAATAATCGGTTGTCTATTAGGCCAATGTATATAAGGTTCGTCAGATTTTTGTAAGTTATACAAAAATGGTAGTATAAGTTTTTCTAAACCTTTAAATCTTTTTTCAACTTCTTCGTTTGATACTTCTTTAGTTACAGTTTCTTTTTCTGCTACTATTTGCATAATCTCATTCATCATTGACTTGATATCGCCAACATCTTCTTTTACTTTAGAGATTTCTAAATTTGAGTTTTCAACTAACTTAGGGTCAACTTTTGGTTCTTCACTAACAGTTGAAACTGGCGTCATACCCCAATCATCTGTGGTATCAAACCCACGCATATAATCTGGTATATCTTTTGCCATTATTTTTTCCTTTTGCTTGCTTGTATTTTTCTATGTTTTTCTAATACTTGTCTTGTTTTAATGTCTTTGGTATTTTTATTACCATAGGCGTCATGTACTTTACTGCCTGGATGAGCGTCACCTATTCTACTTAACATATCTTTCCAACCACTATCAGTTTTAAGACCACCTACACCACTTACTATATTTATCTTACCAACACCTTGTTTTATATGTTTATTCTTCTTTAAGTATTCCTCTTTTTCAGCAATACTCATCATATCAGTAAACTCTTTACCTGTTTTTGTATTAATAAAATCGTATAACGGCATTACTTATCCGGAAAATACTTTTTTAACATTTCTAATTGGTCATCATATTCAGCAATAATTTTTAATTCTTTCTCAACTGTTTCAATATGGTCGGGGTGTTCAGCGACACCAGTTGCTTTTTGTAATTGTACTTCTACATTAGCAATATGTTTATCAATATGACCTTGAGCGTGAGATTTTAATGCTTTAATTAGTTCTGCTCTCATTTTCAACTCCTTCTTTGTACCATTGTGGCATTACAGCTGGACTTTTCCATGTTGCAAATCGCCTTTTCTCTAGTATATAATATCTTCGATAACTGCCAACTGCGTCACCAGGTATTTTGCAATGTTCAGGCATTGCTGGTTTAG
>VTLG01011845.1_pt1 | contig 12987 bp, 17 predicted proteins | sample 4694571 | NCBI WGS metagenome assembly VTLG01 (sample SAMN12604809, study PRJNA352737) | marine metagenome | biome: ENVO:00000447; feature: ENVO:00000209|ENVO:00000569|ENVO:01000036; material: ENVO:00002151; isolation source: viral sequences binned using virsorter ... | reverse complement strand
GATTTATTGGAAGAACTTCTTTCATGGGCAGGTCATGTAAAAAAACAAAAAAAACTACTCAAACAAAGGAGGAAAACTAGTGCCAATTAACAAAGAACAATTCGAAGGCATTTCTACCAAGGTTAAGGAGTGTCTAAACATCCTGTCTGAACTACCAGATAGTGAGAAAAAACAGTTAGCTATTTTAATGGTGGCTAATACTTTAAGCAGTAAGTTTTCTGCTGAGACAGCTAACTTTATGCTTGAATTAGATAAGTGGGAGACTAAGGAATGAGTTACCGTTCTTTTTCTAGTGCTTTACCTAAAAAGCTTTTTGTAATTAGGTTGTCTGATCCTAATCATCAACCAGGAGTCAGGACTGAATTAATTACTGCTGCTACTGCTAAAAGAGCAGTAGAAATAGCAAGAGAGAAATGGCCTGAAGCAGAAGGAATGATGGTTGTTGATAGTAGGGAGTTAATCTAAGACCAAAGTCTTATTGATTACTGCAAATAGTTTTTATTAGTATTTCTGTCCACAAAAAAGGAGGGACTTCTATGCCCAGAAGCAAAGTCCAAAGTTTGAGAACTTGCCCACGATTATCTCAAGCTGTAAGGACTGTATTTAACAGAAGAAAACGTGGTACACCTGATGCTGATTACTATCTTATGAGGATGGATCACAACATCAGGGCTATTGGTGATCTACCAGTTAATCAAATTACTACTCCACTTATTAATGTTTTAATTGATTATCATAGGGAAACTTTTGATAACTCAAATAAAACTATTAATAAAAAGGTAAGTAATTTAAAAATAACCTTAGAAGAAATGGAAAATGATGGTCATATGACTATGATTAAATTTCCTAAAAGGTTAAAAGAAAGCAAGGGTAGAACACACTACCTGACTGAAGAAATGGAAGTTCAACTATTAGATACTTTTACTCATTGGGGTTTGCATGAGCACCATGATTTCGTTAAGTGTTTAATAGATTTAGGACCAAGAAGGGGTGAACTATTAGGTCTGGAAAAAAGATTTGTTGACTTTAATTTAAAACAAATTACTTTTCCTGATCGTAAATGTGATAACCCTGTTTCAGTTCCTATGACTGATGTGGTAGTTAAAATCCTGACTCCATATTATTTAAGGAGCAGACCTACAGATAAATTGTTTCCATACAAACCAGATTGGATTACAAATATCTGGAATAGGGTGAGAGATCACCTTGGTTATGCAGAAAAGGAGTGGTATGTTCCACATCTTTGCAGACATACCTGTGCTACTCGTTTAGTGCAAAGGGGTGTTCCATTAGGTGTTGTTAAAGATTGGATGGGTCATGAATCTATCCAAGCAACAATGATCTATGCCCACCATGCACCAAAGCAGCTACATGAAGCTGTGAAAGTGCTAAATACAAGCAAGTCCAGTGCATCTATTGCCAGTTGATTTGCAAGCGTAAGCCAATGCTTACCAACCAGATTTATTACTTTAAGTCTTTGTTTTTTCTAACAAGGGACAAGACTTAAAATCCAGAGACTGTAAAGGTCGTGCCGGTTCGAGTCCGGCCACTCGCACCAATAAATCTGATTGGTAAGTAACTTACGTTTTACTGATATAAAACAAGGAGTTACTTATGAATCCAGCCCAGATTCAGATTCAAATAGAGAACGAAATGGAGTCAAGAGGCATTGATTCCTACCGTAAAAAAGTCCAGTTAAATATTGAGAAGGGAAGAGCCTCAGATAACAGCTATGCAGTTCATTTAATTAAGGCAGGTTTACAACCTTTATCTGACGAAATCACAAAGTTTGTTGATAGAGCTTGGCGAGGTAAACCAGGTCCAAAAGCCATAGCAGCAAAACTACTGCAACTGTTTCCTAATCCAGATGTTGTTGCTTACATCACTTGGAAGGCTGTTATTGATCTCGTCAGCAGTGAGAAAGCTACTGCTACTGCTGTTTCTATTAAGATTGGAAATCTTTTAGAGGATGAGCTTAGATTTACTGTCTTTGAACAAAGTGATCCTAAGTTTTTCAAGGTACTAAAGAATCACATATCAGATACCAAGCATCCAGGTTATAGAAGAACAATGATGCTTGGTCATATGCGTAACTATGGCTATGAGTTTGAAAGGTGGAGTAAGGAAGATAAGTTACGGGTTGGCTTAAAACTAATTGAACTGCTGATGCACTCAGTTGGTTTAGTAAAGATGGCAACCAGAGGGAACTTCCATAACAAGACTAGAAAGACCTACCTTGAATTTACAGAGGAGGCTATGACTTGGATCAAAAGACAGAAGAGCAATAGATTAGCTGCTTATCCTTTACTGATGCCTTGTCTAATTCAACCTAGAGACTGGCCTGATGGTGGTTTCTATTCAGAAAGGTTGAGAAGGATCAAAGAAGTTAAAACTGCTGACACTATTTATCTAAATGATTTACGCAATAAGAAACCAAAAGCTTTTTACGAATCACTTAATGCCTTGCAAGGTACTGAGTGGGCAGTCAATGAAAAGGTTTTAGAGATTGCTAACTACTGCTGGAATACAAGTACACCTGTTGGCTGCCTGATAGATGCTGAAGCAGAACCCTTACCACCAAAGCCATTTGACATAGCAGACAATGAAGTTGCTAGGAAGAAATGGAGGAGGGAAGCTTCTATTATCCATGACCTAAATGCACATAACAGAGCTAAAAGATTTCAGTGCATGATGATGTTGGATACATCAGAAAAGTTTAGTGAAGGTTCTTTTTGGCACGTAGCACAGGCAGATTTTACCGGACGAATTTATCCGGTGTCTGGTACTTTTAATCCTCAGACAACAGATTTATCTAGGGGTCTTCATCACTTCAAAGAAGGAGGTCCAATTAAGAATAAAAAAGATGCTGATTGGTTAGGTATTGCTGGAGCAAATCATTGGGGACTGAATAAGAAAAGCTTTGAAGAACGAATTGAATGGGCATATAACGAAGGCAAACATATAGCTGAAGATGTAGCTGGTAATCCTGAAGGGTATGTAGGTCTTTGGTCTAAAGCCGATAGCCCGTTTCAGTTCTTAGCATGGTGTCTTGAATGGAGTCAGTTTTATGATGAAGGGTTTGGTTTTATTAGTAGGCATCCTGTCCTTCTGGACGGTAGTAATAATGGTTTCCAGCATCTGGCTGCTTTAACTCTTGATCAGGATCTTGCTGTTTCAGTTAACCTCCTTGCTTCTGAAGAACCACAGGACTTATATGACAATATAAGAACAAACTTAATAGTTAATCTTGCAGATAGTGACAGTATTTATGCACAGGATTGGTTTAATCATAGGGATTTAATATAAGAACAAACTTAATAGTTAATCTTGCAGATAGTGACAGTATTTATGCACAGGATTGGTTTAATCATAGGGATTTAATAACAAGGAAGCTGGTAAAAAAACCTGTGATGATGATTCCTTATTCAGGAACTGTTTACGGTATAGCTAATACTGTTAAGGACTATGTTGCAAAAGAAAAGATAGAGTTTCCTTGGGGTACAGATAGCTTTAAACACTATTTTTTCTTGGCTACAAAGATAAAAGAATCAGTAGATAATGTCTGTCCTACTGCATCTAAGATTATGAATTATCTTAATAGTAAAAAAACCTGTAATGATGATTCCTTATTCAGGAACTGTTTATGGTATAGCTAATACTGTTAAAGACTATGTTGCAAAAGAAAAGATAGAGTTTCCTTGGGGTACAGATAGTTTTAAACACTATTTTTTCTTGGCTACAAAGATAAAAGAATCAGTAGATAATGTCTGTCCTACTGCATCTAAGATTATGAATTATCTTAATAGCATTGCCAGATGTTTTGCTAAAGAAGATAAAACAATTGAATGGACTACACCTTCTGGGTTCTTAGTTAAGCAGAACTATTTCATTACTAAACGTAAGAGAATAGAGACTAAGCTTGGTTACAACAGAGTGGATGTGGCACTTCAGGAAAATACAAAAGACATAGATAAAAAGAAAACAACGCAAAGTTTTCCCGCTAATTTTATTCATTCACTTGATGCTGCTAATGTTCATTTAGCATTACAAAAAGCAAAGGCAAAAGGATTAAATCAATTTACAACTATCCATGATTGTTTTGGCGCTCCTGCCTGTGACATAGAAGACTTTATTAACTGTGCTAAAGAAAGTTTTGTAGAGATTTATCAAGACTATGTGTTAGATGAATTATATAACCAAGCAGCTAAACAATTAAAAGATCCAGCTAAATTACCATCACCACTAGAAATGGGAGAGTTACATATTAGTGAAGTTATGTCATCTCCTTATGTGTTTTCTTAATAGGGAGTGACAAGAGACAAATGAACAGTAATATAACTCTTACGCATGACAGACCTTCAAGGTTTTCAAGCGATTACAACAGACCTACTAACCGATTCTCACAAATGAATCCCAAATCTGAAATCCTCAACGTCACTACACCAATTTGCAAATTTCAATTCGCATGGCTTGTAGAACCAGACACTAAATTTGATCCAATGGGGGAGTGGAGGATCACTTGCCTTGTTGAACAGGAAGAATCACAGGAAATTGAAAGCCAATTAACTGGTCTTCTTGATAGATGGAAAGCTCAGTTAAAAGCTGCCAGTCCTAGTAAGAAATTTAAACTTGCTCAACTCCCTTGGGGTTTTGAAGAAGTTACTGATGGAGGAGAAACTAAGGGTTACTTCAAGATCAGAGCTAAGACAAAGGTAGGAGGAAGCAGACCAGACGGAACTGTATGGAAGAACAGATCACCAGCTTTATTTAATGCTGATGGTTCTGTGATGTCTGACAGTCAAAAGACTTTGGTTAACAAATGTGGACCAGGTACTACAGGACAAGTCAACCTACGCTGTAGCGGCTGGGAAACACCTGCTTTTGGAGTTGGAATTAAGATCCATAGCGGCTGGGAAACACCTGCTTTTGGAGTTGGAATTAAGATCCAGATCGAAGCAGTCATGATCAAAAACCACGTTGAATATGCCCGAAGTGCAACTGGATATGGGTTTCAAACGGAGGAACCACAGGAGCAAAGTCAAGAATGTCCAATGCCAGCAGCATCAAACGTTGCAGCAGACGAGTTCTAAACAAAAGTACAGAAGTAAATTCGAAGCTGGAATTGCCGCTACCCTACTTAAAAAGAAAGTTGCCTTTAGTTATGAATCCCTGGATCTTAAGTACATCATCCGTGGCACTTACAAGCCTGATTTTATACTCAGTCAAAATGGGGTCATCATTGAAACCAAAGGTTATCTGTCCCCAGAAGACAGAAGGAAAATGCTTGCGGTTAAGGCGGCAAATCCCAGTTTAGATATACGTTTCTGTTTCCAAAACGCTAAGACAAAACTTAGCAGAGGTAAAAAAAGAAGTCTTTCTTATGGTCAATGGGCTACTAAGAATGGCTTCCTCTGGTGCGATAAAACTATTCCTGCTGATTGGTACTGATGAATAACAAACAACGAATTGAGTATGCAGAGAAAAGAATCAAAGAACTCCAAGCACTAATTGAACATTGGAAAACTAATGACAGAGGACAACAAGTACGTCAAGAAAGAACCATGCCCTGAATGTGGCAGCAAAGATAATCTTGCTGTCTATTCAGATGGTCATGCCTTCTGTTTTGGTTGCAGTTATAGAAGACCTGCTCCAACAGAAAAGAAACACAAACGTAAAACCTATTACTCACCTAGCCCAGTGACTAAACCTTTAATAAAATTTGTCACCCCTAAAGAACTTCCTAAACGTGGTATCACAGAAGAAACAGCTAAGTTCTTTAACTATGGAATAGCTGATTACAATGGCACTCCAGTTCAGGTTGCTACTTATGAAGATCAATTAGGTAGACAGTCAGCACAACACATTAGGTACAAAGACAAAAGATTTATCTGGGTAGGTGACTGTAAAAACGTACAACTATGGGGGCAAAGCAAATGGAGAAATCATGGTAATTACGGAAATGTTTTCTGTGTAATTACTGAAGGTGAAATTGATGCAATGACTATTAGTCAGGTTCAAGGAAATAAATTTCCTGTAGTTTCCCTTCCTTCTGGTGCTCCTTCTGCTAATAAGTATTTAGCAGCAAATTTAAAATGGCTAAATCAATTTTCCAGAATTGTTCTTTGCTTCGATTCAGATGAACCTGGAGAAAAAGCAGCAGAAAAAGCAATTGAAATATTACCTGCTGGAAAAGCAGCTATATGCAGACTTCCAAGAAAAGATGCTAATGAAATGTTGCTCGCAGGAGAAGCAGAAGAACTCAAAAGTCTGCTGTGGAAAGCAACACCTGTTAGACCGGATTCAATCCTCAACGCCTCAGACTTATGGGAAGAGTTAACTAAAGAAGGTGCAAGTTCTGTTTGTCCTTTTCCTTATCCACAGTTAGATCAATTCACTAGGGGTTTTCGTAAATCCCAAATGATTACTATTGCAGCTGGATCAGGAACAGGAAAATCAAGCCTGTGTCGTGAGTTTGCCCATCATTTTTTAAAACATAAATTGACTGTTGGGTATATCGCATTAGAAGAATCAGTTCAAAGAACGATGCAGGGAATCTTAGGTATAGAACTTAATAAGCCGCTGCATTTAGAAGATCATGTAGAAGAAGTAGAAGGATTAAAGACAGCTTTTGACAGATTGTTTGGTACAGAAAAGCTATTTCTATATGATCATTTTGGTTCGATGGACCCAGATACGATGCAGGGAAGCTTAGGTATAGAACTTAATAAGCCTCTGCATTTAGAAGATCATGTAGAAGAAGTAGAAGGATTAAAGACAGCTTTTGACAGATTGTTTGGTACAGAAAAGCTATTTCTCTATGATCATTTTGGTTCGATGGACCCAGATAGATTGATAGAACAAATTCAATACATGGCTACAGCTGAAGGTGTTGATGTAGTTATCCTTGATCACCTAACTATTGTGGTCAGTGGTTTAGCTGATGTAGATGAAAGAAGAGCTATTGATATTACCTGCACAAAACTTAGACAGGTTGTTGAAAGTACAGGTGTAGGTTTAATTCTTGTCAGTCATTTAAGAAGACCTCAAGGTGTATCCCATGAACAGGGACAACAGGTAAGTACTTCTGATCTAAGAGGTAGTTCTGCAATTTTACAACTATCAGATTTATGTATTTCGGCGGAAAGAAACCAACAAGGAGATCCTGCTGAAAGATCTGAAATGCAATTACGCATACTAAAGAATAGACACACAGGTTCTACAGGTCTACAGGACCAATAGATAAGCTCCTGTATGACGAAAACACTGGTCGTCTTTCTATTCCTATGTCCACTTATTTCGGTGCTTAACCATGACCTTATTAATTGATGCTGACTGGTTGATTTATTCTTCCTGTTGCAGCTGTGAACAAGACGTTAAGTGGAATGAACACTTACATACTCTTCACTGTGATGAACGTGACATCCATGAAATGATTGATGGAAGAGTTGAGTACTACCAGAAAATTGCAGAAGATGATGATGATGTAGTGATGTGTTTCACTCAGTATCCAACCTTCAGACATACAATCTTTCCTGACTACAAAGTACAATCTTTCCTGACTACAAAGCCAATAGAAAAAGTAAACGTAAACCTTTAGCTCTTTATGCAATGGTTGAACAGATAGGTCAGAGATATAAGTCAGAAAGTTATACAGGCTTAGAAGGTGATGACGTTATGGCTTTACTTGCTACATCTAAGAAGTATCCCAATCCAGTTATTGTTTCTCCTGATAAAGATATGAGAACTGTTCCCTGCACCCTTCTTGCTAATGATGACATGGAATTAATAACCAAGAAGAAAGCAGATAGACACTGGATGATTCAGGCTTTAACCGGAGACTCAACAGATAATTACAAAGGCATTATTGGTTGTGGTCCTGTTACAGCAGAAAAAATTCTTGGTGATGCTAAAACTTTGCCTCAAATGTGGGACAAAGTAGTAGAAGCATACGAAAAGAAAAAACAAACATTTGCTGATGCAGTTCTTACTGCTCAGCTTGCCCGTATTCTTCGTAAAGGAGACTATGATTTTAAAACTCAAGAGGTAACACTATGGACTCCATAAACCCTGACTACTACAAAGGTTATGCAATACAACCTATTGATTTTATTATGAAAAATAACTTAGGTTTTTGTGAAGGGAATGTAGTTAAATATATTTCTCGCTGGAACAAGAAAGGAGGATCAGAAGATTTAAGAAAAGCAATTAGGTATATAGAAATTCTTTTAGATAATGAAACCAATTAACATATCTGTTATACTCTCTTTCTCAAAGTGAACTACAATAATCCTGAACCTCTTCCTTTTCCTGTTTTATCTGATGAGTTAATCAACGCTCTGGATAGTCATTTTCCACAACGTCACCCAGACTTATCTTTATCTGATAGAGAAGTTTGGTTTAAGGCAGGTCAAAGAGCAGTAGTTGATTATCTTATTGAACAACAAGCAAGACAAAAGGAAACCATGCTAACTGACAACATCTTGGAGAATTAATTATGTGTGTTGGACCGTTTAAACCAAAAGCACCTAAGTTGCCAGAGAAAACAGAAACTGCACCAAGGCCAGAGGAAACTGCAAAGGCTCCTACTATTGGTTCTAAAAGAAAGAGTGTAAAGAAACCTGGGAGAACAGCTAGTTCTACTTCAGAGGTTGGTACAAACATTTCAACAAGCTCTCCTAGAAGAGGTTTATTTGCCAGAAGAAGAGGTACTGCTTCTTTAAGAATCCCTCTTACCTCTAGTGGTAATCTCAACTATTAATCATGTCTAATGCAATAGGTGAAACAGCAGTTGCTAGGTTTGAGCAACTACAAGGTGATCGTTCTTCTTTCTTAAGAAGAGCACAGGATGCTAGTAAATTAACTATCCCTGCATTAATACCGGAAACTACTGGTACAGCTGCAAAGATTAAAACTCCTTTCCAAGCTGTAGGAGCAAGAGGTGTTAATTCTTTAGCATCTAAATTACTTATTGCTTTACTTCCTCCTTCTACTCCTTTCTTTAAATTAAGCATTGATAGTCTTGCCTTATTAAAGGAAGGACAAGAAGGATTAGAAACAGAAATAGATAAAGGGTTAAGAGTAATTGAGTCAGCTTTGATGAATGAGATAGAAATATCGAATGACAGAGTTGCAATGTTTGAAGCTCTCAAGCATTTAATTGTTGGTGGTAATGTTCTTCTTTATCTAACTGACAATGGATTAAAGGTTTATCACCTTAATAGATATGTCTGTAAGCGTGATGATGTAGGAAATATTATAGAAATTATTACCAAAGAAACTGTTCATCCTCAAGCTTTACCACCTGACTTCTTGGAAATGATCAAGAAGAAAGATAACTATGATGCAGCAGATTTTGATGAAGACTTAGATATATACACACACATCAAAAGATATGGTGATGATTTCAACTGGCATCAGGAATGCAAAGGAGAAAAGATTCCTGGTACTGACGGCAACTCTAAGATTGATACTTCACCTTGGATCTGTTTGAGATGGGTAAGGATTGATGGTGAAGATTATGGAAGGGGTTATGTTGAAGAGTACCAAGGAGATTTAATTAGTCTTGAGTCTTTAATGCAAAGTGTCATTGAAGGTGCAGCTGCTAGTGCTAAGTGTGTTTTCCTTGTAAATCCTAATGGTGTAACCAGAGCACAAACATTAGCCAAAGCTCCTAACGGTGCTATTCGTGAAGGTTCTGCACAAGATATTTCTACTCTTCAAGTTAATAAAGGTGGAGATTTCCAAGTAGCTTTCTCTGCTATTCAGCGTATTGAATCAAGACTTGAATATGCCTTCCTTATGTCTAGGTCAATTCAAAGAGATGCAGAAAGAGTGACCGCTGCTGAAGTGTCAATAATGGCTAATGAATTAGAGAATAGTTTGGGCGGAATTTACAGCATTTTGACCCAAGAATTTCAATACAATTACTTAAAGAGAAGGATGCACATGTTAGTCAGATCAGGTAAAGCTCCTAAGCTTCCAGATAATATTGTTAAACCTAAAATTGTTACTGGTCTACAAGGATTAGGTAGAGGTAATGACAGAGCTAAACTTGTTGAATTTATTGGTACTGTTTCTCAAGCATTAGGACCAGATGTTATGAGGATGTATATGAATGTAGATGAAGCAATTAAGAGATTAGCTAACAGCATTGGAATAGATACAGCCAACCTTGTTAAGACACAAGAACAGATACAGCAAGAAATGCAAGCACAACAACAGCAGCAACTTATCCAACATCTTGGACCAGCTGCTTTAGGATCACCATTACTTGATCCACAAAAAAACGCTCAAGCCGAGCAACTAACAGAGGAAACTAATGCCAACCAAGAAACAGCCTGAACCAAAACCTAAAGCTGAAACACCTAAAGTAGTAGTTCAACAAGAAGAACTTACTCCTGAAATCGTTGTATCTAAACCTAACGAGCCTGAAGAAAATCCTACTCCTAAAAAAATAGGAAGTTTCAAAACTCGGAAAGGCAATACAATAACGTTTAACTAACCACCCAGAGGTTTTATGGCACAAGCACAAGTCGCAACATCAGAAACTCCTCCAATGACTACGGAGGATTTAGCTAATCTTGAAAAAGATGACAATGGTCTAATCCTTGGCAAGTTTAAATCTGTTGAAGATCTTGCTAATTCTTATCAAGAACTACAAGGTAAATTAGGTCAGACAACAACAGAAGAATCTGCACCGGAAGCTTCTACGGAAGAAGAAGAAACTAAAGCAGAAGAGACAACAGAAGAAAAATCTGACTTTGATGCTGCTGAACTTTATGGTGAAGGTTTAGCTAATGTCCTTCAAGAAGCTGGTATAGATGCTCAAGATATTTCTACTAGGTTTACTGAATCTGGTGAAATCTCTGAAGATGACTACACCAAATTAGGAGAAGCAGGTTTCTCTAAAGGTGTTATTGATTCTTATCTTGCTGGTATTAAAGCTGAAGCAGCAGGTGCTGTTGAAGTAGCTGACAGTCAAATCAAAGCTATTCAAGATTCAGTAGGAGGAGCAGAACAGTATGGAAAACTAACAGCTTGGGCTGTAGATAATCTTCCTTCTGATCAAGTAGAAGCCTTTAATGCTTTAACTGAAACAGGTAATGCAGCTTCTATTCAACTTGCCGTTAACGGTATTCAATCTCAATACAACAATGCTATGGGTAAAGAACCTTCTCTCGTTACAGGTAAAGCTGGTCAAAGTGGACTAACTCCATATAGATCAACAGCTGAAGTAGTAACAGCTATGAAAGATGCTAGGTATGGAAAGGATGTTAACTATACAGAGAACGTTCAAAGACGATTAGCAGATTCAAATGTATTCAACGTAAAAGGATAACTGCCTATGGATTTTAATGATCCTTCTTTGCAGTCCCTGCTTTGGGGGCTGCTTTTTTTATGCTCTGAAATAGTGGCTTTGTCACCTTTAAAGAGTAATGGTTTAATTCAGTTTGTTTTAAATATCATCAAACTTATGAAAGTTAGTGGTGTTGGTAAATCTAAATAACTGTTATTATTTAATTACTTCTAGGTTCTCTAAATATTAAGTTGCCCCTTGCGAGGGATAACACCTTGAGAAAGGATTCGCTTAAGAAGTATCAAACCCCTTTTTTAATCTTCACTCTCAAGGAGTAATCCATGTCTAACGCAACAGCGTCAAGGCTGGGTCTGGTTAACAATAGTGGAACTAGCTACGAAGCTTTATTTCTTAAAGTTTTTAGTGGTGAAGTGCTAACTGCTTTCTCTGAAAACAATGTTTTTGGTGAAGCATTACATACCGTAAGAACTATTTCTTCTGGTAAAAGCGCACAATTTCCCGTAACCGGAACAGCATCAGCGGCCTATCACACGCCTGGCAACTTACTGACAGGTGGTGCAATTCTTCACAATGAAAAAATTATCAACATTGATGATTTGCTCATTAGTCAAAGTTTTGTGGCAAACATCGATGAGTTAATGAATCATTACGATGTTAGAGCTATTTATGCCTCGGAATTAGGCAAAGCTCTCGCAAAAAGATTTGATCAGAACGTAGCTAAAACAATAGCTAACGCTTCTAGAGGATCTACTACTCTTACTGGTGGTTCTGGTGGTACTGTTCTAACTCTTGCTAATGGTAATACTGCTACAGCAGATGTTACTGGTGATGAGTTAGCAGCAGCTATCTATGACATTGCTCAAGCATTTGATGAGCGTGACATACCCAAGACAGATAGATACGTAGTTCTCCCTCCAGCCGAATATTACAAATTACCTGAATCAGCTACTAGAACTATTAGTACTGACTTCAACCCAGGTGGTAACGGATCTTTTGCTTCAGGAAATGTTCAGCAGATTGCAGGTATGCCTGTGATTATGTCGAACAATGTTCCTCAAACAAACAAGGCTCCTGGTAACACAGCTAACACCAACGAATTAGGTGGTTCTAATAACACCTATGCTGGTGATGACAGCAAGACTATCGGTCTTGTCTTCCATAAATCAGCTGTTGGTACAGTTAAGCTCCTTGACCTACAAACAGAGATGTCTGGAAATGACTACTCAGTTATGTACCAAGGAACATTGATGGTGGCGAAATACGCTCTAGGCCACGGAATCCTCCGTCCTGAAGCTGCCAAGGAACGCTTATGGTGGCGAAATACGCTCTAGGCCACGGAATCCTCCGCCCTGAAGCTGCTGCTACTATCAAGCTTTCTGCTTCATAAACCATTAACTGAAGGGTACTCATATAATGTGGGTACTCTTCTTTTTTTTTAATCTAATGACAAAAGGAAAAGGTACTTACGGTAGTCAAAAAGGTAGACCACCAAAGAAAGGAGGAAAGAAAAAGTAATGGCAAAAAGTGTCAGCCTTTCTATAGGTCGTGGTGAGAAAAGTAAAAAAGGTGGTCTTACTGCTAAAGGCCGTCGTAAATACAACAGAGCTACAGGCTCTAATCTGAAAGCACCACAACCAGAAGGAGGTCCACGTAAAAGATCTTTCTGTGCT
>VTLG01017042.1_pt1 | contig 12991 bp, 32 predicted proteins | sample 4694571 | NCBI WGS metagenome assembly VTLG01 (sample SAMN12604809, study PRJNA352737) | marine metagenome | biome: ENVO:00000447; feature: ENVO:00000209|ENVO:00000569|ENVO:01000036; material: ENVO:00002151; isolation source: viral sequences binned using virsorter ... | reverse complement strand
GCAGCAGCTAATTTTGCTTCGTACTCTGCCTTTACAGCGTCTAGGTTTGGTGCTTGTGGTTGTGGTTGTGAAGGAGTTTCAGTCACAGACTGATCAGTAGGAGCCACAGACTCAGACTGAACTACTTTTTCTTCGATTGCCATAGATTATTCAGATAAAATACTTGTAGATTTTTTCTTAGAAACTTTTTTAGTTTCCTTTTTTACTTTTGGAGTTTCTACTGGAGTGGATTTAACAGCAGGGATTTCTGCTAATTCCCACTTGTATGTTCCATCAGCTTGCTGAACATAATCAAGATGTTTGCCCATAGGTTATATGTATTTGATCCTAATTGTAACAAACTATTCAGATTTGGCCTCATTAGCTGAAGGTAGCACTTCTCCCTGTACCAAAATATCTCTAAATTCTTCTCTATCAATGACCTGTTGGTCAAATAATGATGTTAAAGCTGTAATATCCTGTCCAATCAATCTTTCAATATCAAAATCTCTACTGATTTTTACTTCTGGAGGTTGAATTCCTACATACTGTGCAGATAAATTAAATGCTTTTTGTAGTTTCTGTTCTAACTCCATCGACACCATAGCAAGCATAGAGTTTGTATCAACACGATCTAAACGTCTTGCATCAGCAGATTCTGCTACAAATTTTTGTTGACTTAAAGTACTAATACCGAGAGTAGCCATTTGCATTTGTAATTCCTTAATTTCAGCAGATTGAGCATCAAAAGCACTACTTGCAGGTTCTACATAATAAACTTTATTACCAGGCTGAGTTGCCATTGCATAATTAACAGATATGGCTAAATCTTTTGTCTGATCGTCATATCCTTCCATTACAAGCATGGGTTGAGATGCAACGTGCAAACTGTGTATTAAATCAGCTTGTCTTTGATAATGTGCAAGATTTAAGTAAGCAATGTCTAGTAAAGGTGGTTTGCTTGTCATATTGTCTACTTTGCCAGAATAAATAGTAACCAAAGGTATTTCACCTAAAGAAAAATTACCAGATTCTGCTAATTCAAAATCTTTTTCATTTGGTGTGCCCTGCATATTACCTGCGTAAGCACCATCATTCTCTTCATACATATCTTCAACGGTTTCTTTTCTTCTAAAAACACGATAACGACCAGGTTCTATCACTCTCATCTGGTCATATATCTTTTCACCAAAAGCACCATCAGGTAATACAGCTTTCTCTGCAATTCTTACCTGTATAAGATTTCCATAATTTGCTTCTCTATCTAATCTCCAACCATAAATATTTGTAGGATCTACTTCTATCCAATAAGGTCTACGATTTTGTGATCTTTCTTCAGCTAAACTTACTGCTCCTCCAGGTGCAGGGTAATCTACAAGAATATGACTTTGACCATAGGTAAGAGAACACATTAATAATCTTCTTGCATATTCATCTAAATCCGATTTACAACCATCAACATCCATCTTAAACATTTCAGTCCAATAAGGATCACCTATAAGTGTTATAGGTTTTCTTAATACAAGACCTGTAGCTGCTCTTATCAATCTCTGAGTAAAAGGACTAAATACTGATCTATTAACTCTTGCAAGGTAAGCATCATAATCTTCTCTTGGTTCTAATGGTAAAAACGCTTCACTATTTTTTCTTAAATATTCTGTGCCTTCACTAACAGCTTTCATTATTTCCCAACCTTTCATCATATCTAAAACAGCCCTATTTCTAGTAAAAGGACTATCAGTACTACCAATATATGTAGTAGCGGTAATGCTCGTTTTTAGCATTCCTGGTAATGCGTATGTCATTTAACGACACCTCCATTTTTTTAATGCTAACGCTTTTCTAGTAGGTTTACCGTTAGGTTTTTTCATTGGTCCAGGCATACCCTTCATTCTTGCACAAAAAGATGCTCGTCTTTTAGCTGCCTTACTACCAGGTTTGACTTTTCCTGTAACTGGTGCTTTTAAATTACTACCAGTGGCACGATTGTATTTGGCACGACCTTTCGCAGTAAGTCCACCTGTTTTAGACTTTTCACCTCTGCCTACACTTAAATTTACTTGTTTACGTTTCTTTCTCATTTACCCACCTTTGCTTGTGCCTTTTTATGGGCTTGAGTAAAAGTATCTCCTGCTCTCATTCGCCTTTTCATAAACTCCATGTGCTTCGCACTATGATGCTCAGAGTGTTTGCTCAATAAAGTTTTTTGACGAGGGGTGAGTTTCACTTCTTTTTTCGTTTTTTCTTAGAACGTAGCTTTTTAAGATCAGCAGCAGTGATCTTATCTCTAGGAGGAGCAACCGCAGCTAGTTTACGTTGCTTAGCTGAGTAAGAACCTTTTGGCATTATGCAGCGTTAGTAATAGCACCATTTGTTGTAAAACTTACACTAACAGTTTCAAGTTCTGCTGTTTGAGCAGTTAATGTTGAGCCATTAACAATTCCAGAAAAACTTACTTTTTTAGATCCAGTAGTATCTAAAAATAATTCAAACTGTGCATCACCAGCATCTTCTGTTGTTAAAACATCAGCTAATAAGTTTGCAGTTTCATTACCACTTGCTGCTGTATATAAAAAATCAATTGTACCAGTACCAGAGATTAATCCACCTACATTTGCTCTAGATGTATCACCATGAGCAGTCACATCTAATATGTCTTTTGTTATATCTAAACTCCAAGCTGTAGTAGATACAACTGTTTCAGTAGTTCCAGCCCCGTTTTTAAATTTAACAGAACCTTCCTCTCCACGAAAAAATGCCATGATCCAAAGAAAAAAGAGTATTTATAGATAGTTTAACTTGTAGTTGACTTTTTTACAGTACCTTTCTTGTTATTTCTCATATATTGTTCACATCTGGGATCCCAGAGTGCAGGATTTCGTTTTCCTTTTACTTTCTCGATAACATCGAGCATTTCATCGGTAATTTCAGTCATTTTTTCTTTTTAGTAGTTTTTTTACGCCTATGTTGATAGGTTATCTTTTTTTTACCAGTTTTTTCACGTTTAAACCTAGCTTTTTCACTACTTGACATCTCTCCAGTAGTCTTAGGTGTCTTACTTGATACACGCTTACTAGGTCTACAAGCTGGATAGCCTCTTTTTTCGCCTTTTTGACGGCCACAAGGCTTTCCCGTTTTAACATCTACCCAATTTTCTTTAAACCATCGGGTAAGACCACCACTACTTCTTGCCACGTTTCTTAGTTCCCGTGCGATAAGTACCACCACGCTTCTTATACTCTCGTACAAGCCATGCGTTAGCGTAAGCTGAAGGGTAAACAGCAAACTTACGTTTAGCTTCAGCCTTTACCCTAGAGTATAACGCTTTATTTACAGGAACATTCGCCACGTTTCTTACCTCCCTTCTTTTTCTTCTTCTTTTTCTTAGTTGTAGAATGATACATAAGTAGAAAAGTAACTTTTAATATATTCTAAACGAAGTCTGACCTAATGTCTCTGGTTTTGCAAGGTTAAATTGTTGTAAACATAGATAACCAAAAGCATCAAAAGCGTGATCTACACCCAAGTTTTTATTAGGAAGTCCAGTATTTGGTGCATATGTAAGAGTTCTTAGTGCTTTTATCAATTCTTTACAACGAGGATGAATAAAAGTTCTTCGATCTCCATTAGCATCAAGCAAAGCAGTATTAACAGCAGTGATTTTATCTCTAATCTTCCATGGACTTTTAGGACTTAAAACAGTAAAACCAGACCTTCTTAAGATCGTATGATCTGTAACACCCACCCCACTTGTCTTTCTTGCACTACCAGTAGGGTCAGGACAGGCAATAATTCTACGATCAACCCCATATCTTCTAGTAACTTCTTCAGCAAAATCCCATGTGGTAGCACCTCCTGTCAGCATGATCTCATCAAACACATAAAGACAATTATCATGTTTATATGCACAGATCCCTGCCATAGGGTCAACGTTAAAATCTAAACCCAATAACAAGGGCATCATATGTAAATCCTGTATTTCCTTGTCAATATTGTCATCACTAAAGCTAACAGCAACCAAACCAGTTAAATTTTCAAAACTAGCCTCAAATTCCTGTCTAAATGTTCTCGCATCTAATTGACCTCTTGCTGCTTCGACTTCTTCTTTTGCAACATTACCTCCCTCAATCGTAGTAAAACTCCACCTTTGCCAATCATCCCATTCCTGTTCACCACAAAAACACCACATATCATAAAACCAACTGGCAGTTCCATCAGGTGTACTGATAAACAAAGCCCAACCTTGTTTATCGGCTAATGCAGGTCTTATAACTTCAGCCCATACATCTCGATCCATAAACGCTGCTTCATCTAATACAACCCCTGCTAAACTTCTTCCCCTTAATGCCATAGCATTTTCAGTACCCTTCAATTCAATACTCGACCCATTTATTAAATCTAATCTCAAATCAGTCTCATTTTTACTCTGAACCCAAGTCTTAGGCACTAATTTCTTCAATTCCTTCCATGCAATATCCTTTGCCATCCTATAAGTAGGAGCACAATAAAAATAAACCTCTCCAGGTCTGTTAATAGCACCTCTTAACAGTTCAATACAGCTTAAATAACTCTTTCCAAACCTTCTTCCAGCAACTAACACTCGAAATCTTTTATCACTATTAAACACCTCCCCCTGTGCATACCTTAAATTGATCTCATTTAGGCTCATATAACCCTTTTTTCATAATATTACTCATTTTCTTTCGCATTTTATACTTTTAAGGCTATTATCAGAATAATAACCCCCTAAAAGACTAAGTCCGTGACTTCTTCCTTTATAAATAACTTTAACAACGACCTCCCAGCACCTCAACGTAAACCTCGTGTTCAAAAATATACAGGTGGTACTAATTCAAGAGCAGTAATAGAAGCTCGTTGTCAACGTCTGTACTCAAAACAGCTAGAAGGCAAGACCACCAGACAACTAGTTATAGAACATTCTCATAGAGAAGGTATATCTGAAACTACAGGTTGGGCTGATTGGAATAAAGTTAAAGAATGGAATGATCAAGATTGGTTGAAAGAAAGAGATAAAATGATTCCTCGCCTTCAAGCAATGCGTATGCGTCTATTCAATAAAGCAGTTTCAAAAGGTCAGCTTCAAACAGCTGCACAAATCCTAGACAGTCTAGGTAAAGTAGTTGGTGAATCCGTAGAAACAGTTAATATCCAAGCTCCAGAATTAGCTATTCGCATAGAACCAAAAAGTTAAGCAATATATATTTAAGTTCCCCGTGTATGCACATAAGTTTGTAACATTTGCTACACCACCCCTATTATTACATATTGTTAAGATAATTATATATAATTATATTTAGTTATATTTTCGACTATAATTAATATTAAGGAATAGTATATTAACTATTTCTCTCAATTTATCAATTTTATTAAACTATGGAAGATTTAAAAAAAGTTCTTAAAGAAGAACAAAAAATAAATCCTGATTATTTTAAGGGATCAGTAAAAGATAAAGGTGACTCATTCGAGATAACCTTATCACCTTTTTATAGGGATTTATTTAAAGCTATTAACAGTAAGTAAAATTAATCCTCTAGTACTCTTTAAATCAATTCTAAGGGGTGTAAATATCTTTCATAGATAAATACACCCTTTACAACTAATAAGCCTTTACAAGCTTACTAAAACTAAACAACACTAAATTAATTAAAATCATGAACCAAGAATTTTTAAAATGGCTATCTCAAATACCTACTGGCTATAAAATAGTAGGACATAAAGATGCTTTTTACAATGGACAGTCTCAAGTAAAATTATTTATTGCTAAGGGTAAGTAATTATGAGAACATCACTTATGTTAATTTGTTTTTTTATTCTTGCTTGGCAAGGGTTAACAATTACAAACACTTTAAAAACAAGGTTAGAAGAAAGAACTAATCAAGTTCAAACATTAATAAATCAAATCTAACCAAAAACAAATAAAAGGTATATAATTAAATATACCTTATTACAATTTTATTTAATTAAACTCATGAAAAAATTTTTAAACTTTCAAGAATACAATACAATTCATAAAGCTATTATTAATAGTAGCGATTATTGTATTTATGGAATAGACAAGAAAAAAGAATTTTATGATACTTTATTCAATAAATTATTTTCTATACAGGAAGATGATTTATTAAAAAAAGAACTAATTAACCATCCAATAACAACTAACTCTTAATTGAGTTAGTTTTTTTTATTCACACTTTATTAATTTAAAAACTATGAAAACAATTAAAGACTTAAAAAACTATGTTAAGTACCATACAAGAATAGTTGTAAAAGACTTAGTAGACATTAAGTGGGCAAGTGGTACTGAATTAATGCTAATTAATGATATGAAAGTTAAAAAAAATAAACTAAGTAAGAGAATATATAAAGAGTATAGAATTTTATTAAATAATAATAGCTTACCTTTAATTAGTGGTAATTATGGAGTTACTGGCCGTTTAAAGATAAGTGAGAATAAAATTAATTATGTTAGTGGGCAAGATGCAAGATTAGAGCTTCATTATTGTTTAGAGGATTATTTAAGAAAACATACTATAAATTTATTAGAAAAAGACTTTTTCAAAGTAAGTAAATAATAGTTTCTTATAGCTATCTAATATAGATAGTTTTAAAAAACTATTTTTTATAAATAGTTTTATAGTGGCGTATATCTCGCAAGTATTAAGTTACTCAAAGCCAATTATTGTAAGTCCACTATTTTAAACACTTTAATTAATTAAAAATGAATTCAAAAACTGAATTAATTTATAGGACTGCATTAATTTATGCACAATATAAAAATAAACCAATAACTGTTAATGATGAATTACTAAATGAAATTTTTAGAGATTTAAATTTATTAGCAATTGAATACGGATATGAATATAAGAAGGGTGATGATTAATAAATATTTTAAAAAAAAGAGAAGATTATAAAACAACTATTGATATTTAAATAATAGTTTCTTATAGCCTTGAATTAATCAAGGTTATAAAAAACTATTTTTATAAATAGTTTTACTTTCAACTTACATTAATTAAAAATGAAAAATGAATCTAAAAAGATTGATTTATTTGATTTATTCTCAAAAGATGAGAGAGATTATTTAAGTCAACAAATATGCGAAAAATTAACCGATAACGGGTTAAATCCTGATGACATTGAAATTATATTTGAAGGAGAATTTTTATAATGAATAAAAGACTTAAAAAACTTTTTAAAGATTATGATAATAATCTTTTGGGTTATTTTGCTGGTTTAACACCTGAGCAAAATAAAAAATTTAATGAATTAAAAAAGAATATTAAAAGGGGTAATAAAAAATGATTTTAAAAATGTCAAAAGGTAATAAAAAATTACCAAAAACTACGGGCATAATATCATTACCAGCTGGTATAACCTGCCCAGGTGCTAATAGTTGTAAAGCTTTTGCAATTATGAATGATAAAACAAATAAGAGAGAGTTAAAAAGGGGTGATGAGAGTTTATTTACTTGCTTTGCAGCAAGTGAAGAATTACGTTATCCTAACGTTTTTAATAGTAGGAGATATAACTATAATTTAATTAATAAATATGTAGTTAAAAAGGACGTTGACGGGTTATCTAACCTTATAAACGATAGTTTATTAGCTAATAAAAAGAATATAGATAAGTTTAGAATTCATGAATCAGGGGACTTTTATAATTCACTATATTTAGAGGCGTGGTTAAATGTAGCTAAGTTCAATAAGGATATAAAATTTTATTGTTATAGCAAAAGCTTAGAATACTTTTTAAAAGTTTTATTACCTAACAATTTTTATTTAACTGCTAGTTATGGCGGTCGATATGATTATTTAATAGATAATGGATATTTTACAAGATACAGTAAAGTTGTATTTAGTGAAAACGAAGCTAAACGATTAGGGTTAGAGATAGATACCGATGATAGTTTATGTTTCGGTAATAAACCTTTCGCTTTGTTGTTGCATGGACTGCAAGAAAAAAACACCTTAAGTGCAATGGCATTAAGAGAAATTAAGAGAAATAAAAAACTAGCTACTGTTTAGATTTTAAAAGTAATAAGAATAATAATTTATAAAGCATATCGTTATTATTAGGGGTTATCTCATTATTTTGGGATAACTCTTGATGCTTAATGAATGAATGCAATTGATCATTATTGTGAATGTCATAATTATGAATCAAATTTTTAATAAAAGACATTAAAGGCGAATTAGGGTTGATTAGTTTACTAATATAGTATATACTAAAATATATAATTATACAATTAATTAATCATGAATGAATCAAAAACAACTAATGAATCCAAAAAACAAAAATGGATTAAAGCTGAACATGATAAAGCAGTTCAAATTCATTGGGATAACATAAATAGAATTAAAAAATTAAAAGATCAACAATCTACAAAGATATATAGAATATATTCTTATCAAATAACAAACAACACACTTGAAGAAGAAGATTATGAAGATGGTAAGCATGAATTATCGATTGAATTAATAAAAAAGGAACAATTAAAACATTGTATTGAAGTTGCAGATTTACAAAAACAAATAGATAAAAACCCTTTTGAAAAATCTGTTCGGATTATGAGAAAAAATAGTAATGAAGAAATGCTCTCTAAAAAATATGACAGGTTATTCAATAAAAAAACTAAGGAGGTTAAATAGTGAAACAACAAAATAAACAAATAATTTTTGATTACATAGCTAATTTACTTGAAAAAGATAAACAAAGATCTGACTTCGATCCAAGTTATAGATCTATTTCTAAAGAGTATGTCTTAAGAGATATAATCAAGAAATTTGATCTTAAACAATCCGATGCTTATAAACATTGTTCATATCACAATTTTTAAATAATGACTAATAAAAATGCATCAAGGGATGATTGTATTACAGCAATTAAAGAATGTATAAAAGATGATTTACAGAAACCTGAAATCATTAAGAAAATGATTAATGATTATCCAGGTGTACATAAATCAACTTTTTATATATATTACAAAGTTGCACAGGATCAATTATCAGATGAAGATTTCGTTTCAGGTGCTTGCATTATCGAAACTGAAAGGCAGATTAAAATACATCTTAAGAAACGTCTTATGGCAGATCTTGAAAAGGATTATGATACAGAAACTGATCCGACATTAAAACGAAACTTAAGAAATGATTTACTTAAGCATTTAAAACAATTTTAAACACGAATTCGCTAACGAAAATGATTGACAACCCAATAGAAAAACAAACTTTAGATAGTTATGACAATCTCTATATCAATGAAAAGTTTGAAGAGCATTGTACTGATGCTGCTAAAGAATTAGCTAAAGATAATAATCTAAACCCAGATTATTATGAACCTTTTATAGAGTTCTATATTGAAGAATGTAGAGAATCAGATAGAGGTTATTTTTTCGGTAGTCAAAAATATATGATTGATCTTTGGTGGGATCATAATAAAGATTTATATGAAACTAAAACACCATATATTTAATCATTATCTTCTAAATACTTATCAACAGCAGTTCTAACTTGCCAAGAGACAGGTAAACCAGTTTTTTCCTTTCTCTCTCTAAGTTTATCTGCTGTTTTTTCAGTAAAATTAATCATCATTTTTGTATGATCATCAGTTTTAGGTCTTCCTTGAGGCATAAATATACAATTAGATATAAATATATATAACACAAAATAAAAAGACTATCAAGTATAAACCTGATAGTCTGAGGTATTCTATTATGAAACGTCATCCGTGTTAGATGACTAATCGCTTATGAAAGAGTTAATTGGGCCATGAAAATGAACCTTGACTCACTCAAACATCCTCGATGGGAACTCATAACATCTTTGAATGGAAATTGGCGTGTTATTTAGAGTCATCAATAACATTTCTATCAAAGGAGCAGCGACTAACTACAGTATACACCCAAGATTCATATAATTAAACATATTATGATATATAAATATATATCCTATGAATGGCAAAAAAGAAAAAGAAAAGAACCAAAAGAAAAAGAAATATATATTAAGTAAATAAATATATTAAGTAGATAAGATTATAAGTGTATTAAATATTATATATATATTAAATATATATTATTTAGGATAAGGAAAAGAATTTTTCAGATATTTGCTTGACAATTAAATAAGTATCATTTACTGTCAGTAGTGAACACTTAATTATCTATTAATGGAAACAAAGAAAGATATAAAGGTTTCTGTCTTCCTTGATAAGGAGATGGCTACTTTTATTGACGAAAATAAAACTTATGGGATGAGAAGATCAGATTATATGCGTGGTCTTGTCTGGGAAAAGATGAAACGCAAAAAGGCAAAACCATCAACTGTAACTATGAATGATCCTTTCAATAGTTCTTCTATTACTGCTGATTTGATACCTGATGATCTCAAACAGTATTCTGAACTTTTTATTGAATGGTGGCCTATAAGAAAACAAAAAGGTGGAGTTTGCTCTACAAAGGTCGCTAATCGCCTCTTTGATACTCTCAGGTCATTTCCATCACAGGATAGAAAAGAAGCTCTTGAGAAGGCAATAACAGGTGGCTGGAAAGATTTATTTCCTATTAAGAAGTCTAAGTTTACAGAAGAACCAAAAAACAATCACCCCGCATCAAGAGTATTTACAGCTAAAGGAGGTTTTCAATAATGAAACAATGTACTTTTATTTACAAAAATAAAGAATATCCTTGGATAGAGACAGGTGAAGGTAGTAACACTTGGGAAGATGGCACTAAATCATGCACAGATCTACAGGAACAAATTGAAATTATTAAATTTATACAATCAGTCGAAGGAGATGTCTAATAATGGAAAAACTATTTGATGTATCTGTTATTAAAACACTTAAAGAGGGAATCAAAAAAGGTTGGTGGACTTTAAAAGATTTAGACAAACCACCTCCAGGTTGGCTTGAATGCGTTAACAACTGCAAAGGCAACCCTGCTTTTCCTCAAGGTTATCAAGGTGTTGAATATAAAAACCTTGCTAGGTTAAAAGAACCTATCCCACCTCCACCAGAAGAAAAAGTAGAAGTAATCAACCCCAAAGACTATCCAACATTTTTTTAATTAAACATGAAAACTATTCAAAAACTTCCTAAACTTCCTGTCTTCAGAAGTGAACGTGAACACAAATACTTTTGTGAAAAATCCAATAAATGGTTGAAGTATTCAACTACTCAAGTTTGTAGTGATTTAGATGAAGAAGCAAAACAAAATATTGAAAGATTAAGACATATATGGCAACCCAGAGGTGAGACAGTGCATTACTGCTTAGAACAGAAGATGTTAGGTAGTGATGATATCGATATGGGTATTTATGAAGAATGGGCTATCCCATTGTTTGAACTTGAATTGTTCACACATTTTGAACCTATGGGTGTTGAATATATGATGTCTAACCCTATCAAAGATGTTGGAGGGCAGCTTGATCTAATTGGGTATGACACTAAGGCTAAGAAGATTAGATTGATTGATCTTAAAACAAAAGGAAATACAACATATGACTTTAAAAAACGTACAGGTTGGAGAGAACCTTACAGAACAGATAAGCAATTAGGTTGCTACATTGAGATGCTTAAGTTGAACTGTGATATCGAACCTGATATTTGCAATACGATTTGGGCGTATAAAGGCAAGTGTATGTTAAATGAAGATCAACCTGTGCAGAGATGCAAGGATGCATGGCAGGAAGCATGGGAAAAGTTTGAAGCTAAACAGGTAGTGTTTTGATATGGGTTATATATATTTACCTTCTACTACATCAACTTCATTTAGAACGGCATTAACAACATTAACTACTTTGACTCCCACAACAGATGGTTTGGTTTATAAAAATGGTGCTTATGAAAATAGAAAAGTTGAAGCTGAAAAACATTATGTTATTTCTGAATCAGAGTTAAAAGCCTTAAAAATACAAGTAGAAGAAAGCAGAATATCTTTTAATGGAAGAACATCTGTAAATTTTTATCCAGAAAGAAAACTTAAAAAAATTAAATCTCTTGATGTAGAACTAGGTCATGTTTACTTTTTTAAAAGTGCTGGAAGTCATAAAGTAGGGTGTTCTTGTGTAAAAAATATAAAAAATAGAGTTAGATCGCAATGTCCTGATGAAGTGATTGCAGTAAGTGAAGCAAGAAAAGATTACAAGGATTTAGAGAAAAGAATACATAAAATGTTTGCTAAAAATCAGGTAGGGAGATACGAAATATTTAATGATTTGACAGAAAACGATATACAAAAGATCAAAAGATTGCTAGGAAATAAAATAGCTGTTGATATACGACTTAGAAAACGATGAGATATATACTTGATGTCTCAGGTAGAGATTTAGAACTTATAAAAGCTTCTATTGTCAATTTTGAAAGGTCATTAGAAATGTCATCACAGGGAGATTTTAGTCACTTGATTGATGAACTGAATGACACTTACTTAAGTTTGAAAAGACAAAAAAGAAAACAACTAAATTCTAAATTAAAAGGAAAATGGGGTGTTAATTTATGAAATGTTTTTATAAAGAATTAGAAGAAAGAAAAAAGTATTTAGTAAAAAAATTATGGAAAGAACAGGCAGATAATGAATGGTTATATTATCAAAAAAAACTGACTCTTAAAGAATACATAGTAAGAAATTGGAATATCAAACAAAGAATAAGAACACTTGAAGGGTAATTACACTTTTTACAACTTTACGTTGACAGCATAAATGAGTGTAGCTATTGTAAAGATGTTATTTATAAAACAAATACAATGGCTGTTTTAGAACTACCAACATTTACGGAGTCTGCACCACAGGTAGGCCCAAGATTAGAATTCAATCCGATTGAATTAAAAGAAGCTATGGGAAGAAATCCTCATGCTTTATCCCAAAAACTTACCAGTGATTTAAACTGGATTTTTTTTACAAGAAAAGGTTTAGAGGTTTCTGCGCCAATTCGTGCATTATTTGCTGCTGAAGAATTAGGTTTGACTCAAAAAGATGAAAATGATGAGTTTCCAGAAA
>VTLG01001373.1_pt1 | contig 12991 bp, 10 predicted proteins | sample 4694571 | NCBI WGS metagenome assembly VTLG01 (sample SAMN12604809, study PRJNA352737) | marine metagenome | biome: ENVO:00000447; feature: ENVO:00000209|ENVO:00000569|ENVO:01000036; material: ENVO:00002151; isolation source: viral sequences binned using virsorter ... | reverse complement strand
GCTGGTACTGAAGCCGATATATCAGGAACTAGATCTTGGTCATTATCAGTTTCAAAGGATACTTTAGAAACTACAGTACAAGGTAATACTTCAAAGACTTTTATTGGTGGTCTTATATCTGGTGAAGGATCAGCAGAATTGATTTATGACAATGCTGGTAACTCTGATTACTTAGCTTTTGTTGAAGATATATTAACAACTGGTGATGCTGGAGACGCATTATTTGAATTATTTCCTGATAGTTCAGCTAGTTCTAAAAAGTTAGCTTTCTCTGGAATTATTACCAGCGCAGAGTATGGGGCAACACTTGGGGAAACACAGTTAATAAACATTTCCTTCATAACAACTGGTGCAATAACTTCAGACATATAGTAAATTAAGATTATCTCGCACTTAATTTATGGCACAAAAAAGAACCCTCGACCTTTTAAAGGAGTCGTTTGACCTTTCTAAAAGGCGCAAATTTGACGTTACAGATGATAATGGTAATGTTGTGGTCAGTTTATATTTCAAAGCCATTACAAGGGCTGACAGAGCCAGAGCAACGCAAAGGGCTGGTAGTGATGATCCACTGATTGTTTCTACACACATGCTTTGTCAGTTGGCAGAGAATGAAGATGGTACAAAAGCATTTCACCCAGCAGATTTTGCTAACTTGCAAAATGAGTTACCAGAAAATGTATTAAACGAGATTGAATTATTTTTATTTGGTGTAAATCAAAACGCAACTATTGATAACGCAAAGGAATCTTAAAGGGGGATAACTGGCTAAATTTTGAGTTTTTCCTTGCAACAGAATTAGGTAAAACAATTAGTGAATTGAGAACACAACTCACAGAAGAAGAGTTGATATTTTTTGCTGCTTATTATGAATTAAAGTATGATAGAGAGAAAAAAGAAGCAGATGCAATTAAGCGCAAATCAAGATATAGTTAAAGGAGTTATTGTTTAGTCGTGGCAGTTTCTAATGTAGAACTTAGAGTTAATGCCACACAAGCTGTCACAGCGTTAAAGAATGTTGATGGACAGGCCAAGAAATTTAATACAACTATTAGCGGTACAAGCGGAAAGCTTAAAGCAACTACAGGAAGTCTTAAAGTATTACCTGCAGGGTTAGTAGCCACAGGTGGGGGAGCTAAAGTTGCGGCTGGTGGTTTTACCGCCTTAACTGCTGCAGCTGCACCACTTTTAGGTCCACTAATCGGTATCGGTGCTGTTATTGGAGGATTAACAAAAACTTTTGGAAATTTAGCAGCCGCTGATTTTGCTACAGCTAAAGTCAAAACTTTAGGAGTTGATGCAGATGTTTTAAAACCAAAATTAGCAAGTTTATCTAATGAGCTTAGTGGTCAAGTTTCACAGCTTGATTTATTGTCAGCTTCCTATGATGTAGCGTCTGCTGGTTTTGGCGAGGTTACAGAATTAACAGATGTATTGAAAGCATCACAGTTGGGAGCAACTGGTGGATTTTCTGAACTTGCAACTGTTGCTGATGCGACCACATCTGTACTAAATGCTTATGGGCTGGAATCAGACAAAGCCGCTAAGTTAATTGATGGATTTATTCAAACACAAAATGATGGTAAAATTGTTGTAGATCAATACGCACAACAAATAGGTCGGCTTGCACCTATAGCTGCTGGTGCTGGTGTAAGCATAGATGAACTTAACGCTGCAATATCTACTGTCACTGCTACTGGTGTTCCAGTTGAATCTACCTTTGCTGGACTACGACAAGTTATTGCTTCAATACAAAAGCCGACAAGTGAAGCTGCAAAAGCGGCTGAAAAACTTGGAATAGATTTTAGTGCTACAGCATTAAAAACTAAAGGACTTAGTGGAGTATTAGCAGAAGTTGTAGAGAAAGGTGGCGCAAGTGAAGAGACACTAGCATTATTGTTTGGTTCTGTAGAGGCAAGGACAGCAATATTACCTTTATTGAACGATCAGTTAGTAACCTTCAATAAAAACTTAGAAAACCAAGCAGAGGCTCAGGGAGTAGCTGCCAAAGCTGCTTTTGAAGCACAGAACACTATACAAGGACAACTTACAAGATTAGGCTCTGCATTCACAAATTTAACAACAGAAGGCTCTGAGTTCGGAATTATTATTAGAGAATCTCTTAAAGTAGCCGCAGTTACAGTTGAAGCTTTAAGTGCTGCATTCAAATTAGTTTTAATGCCTGTTAGGGCTGTTTCTGCTGCTGTAGGTGAAATCGGAAAAATAATAGGCGAGGCACTAGGAATAGATGGAACTAATGCTTTATTTAGTCTTGAACAAGGTTGGATAGGAATAAAAGAAGCAATAACAGATGCTTCAGATAAAGCTGTATTTATTGGTAGAGTAATCGGTGGTGTTATTGGTAATTCAATAAAAGTTGTTGCAGCTTTCATTAATGGTGTCAGATCTAAAGTTGCTAATTTAGCTCAAGGTATTGTCGATTTCTTTAGGCAAGCATTTGAAAAAATTGTAAACCTTATACCTGAACCACTTAGAAAACTACTTGGAGGTCTTGAGCTACCTGAAATAGATTTAAAGATCAAAGGTGTAAAAGAATTTGGTAAAAACTTTTTGAAAGGCGCACAGGAAAATTTAGACAGATTGAAAGAAGGTGTACTGGAATTTTCTGGAGTTGAAAAAGAAATTACAAAAGAAAATGAAAAACAATTAGAAGCTAAAAATGGAATCGTTGCAACTAATGGAGAAATCAAAAAAAGTCTTGATGCAATTACACCAGCAGAAAAAAAGGCAAGAGAGGAGGCTGAAAAATTACAAGACACTTTTAAAAAAATAGGAGAATCTGTAAGAGATGATTTAGTTAATAACCTTACAGATGCAATTACTGGTGCTAAAAATTTTGGCGATGCAATGAGAAATGTATTAGGTAACTTACAACAGCAACTTATAAAACTTGCATTAAATAAAGCCATTAGTGGTATCGGTAATGCTTTGAGTGGTGGTAAAGGCTTTGGCGGTTTCTTAGGTGGATTGTTTGGCAAAAAAGAGATGGGTGGAAGAGTTCAAGCTGGTGGTGCTTATGTAGTCGGTGAACGTGGACCAGAATTACTACAAATGGGTTCTAAAGGTGGTACTGTTGTTCCTAATAGTCAACTTGGTGGTGGCAATAGTGTCACAAATGTAGTAACAATAAATGTAGATGCCTCTGGCACTGAAGTTCAAGGTAATGATGGACAAGCAAATGAGTTTGGTAAAGTATTAGCAGCAGCTATTCAGACTGAACTTGCCAACCAAAAACGTGCTGGCGGTCTTTTATCTAACGCATAACAATGGCATCATTTCCAACAACAGTACAACCAGCTTACGGGATTTCTAAAAGAAGTCAGCCAAAAGTTAAAAGGGTGAGCTTTATGGACGGGTTTGAACAACGACAACTAATAGGTATTGCAGCACACAAAAATGGCAAAGTTTATAATCTTGTTTTTAACAATATTTCAGAAACAGAAAGCGATGAAATCGAGTACTTTTTAAATGAAAGAGCTTTAGATCAAGCATCATTTACTTACACACCACCTAACCAAACTACTGTAAAAACAGGCACTTACTCACAAAGCGGCACGACAATAACTGTTACTGTAACTGACCATCAATTATTTGCTAATGATTCAATAACTGTAGACTTTACCTCTGGCAGTGCTACAGATGGTACATTCTCAGTTGTCTCATTAACAAGTGCTAATGTATTTGTAATTACTGCTGGAAGTAGTGCAACAAATTCTGGAAATTGCACTGTTACAAAAACTGGTACGGCAAATTTTGTCTGTGAAACTTGGTCTAAAACAATACCATACGCAAATAGAGCAACCTTAAACTGTACTTTTAGGGAGGTCTTTGAACCCTAATGGCTATACCAACAGAGGAATTACAGAAAGCAAATCCAAGTGCCAAAATAGAACTGTTTGAAATTCATCTTGTTTCTGCATTGCATGGCAGCAGCGATGTCAAAAGATTTCATAATGGCATCAACATGAACACAACTTATAATGTTGTTTTTCAAGGTTCAAGTTATACAAGAATACCAATAGAGGCCAATGGGTTTGAATATGCTCAGACAAGGACTACTAGACCTAGACCAACTGTGAGAATTAGTAATTTATTTTCAAACGTAACAGCACTAATGACTTCTGCAAATCTAACAACACCAAAGAATGGACTAAATGGTGCGAAGTTTATAAGGAAAGTTACATTACTAAAATTTTTGGATAATGCAAATTTTGAATCAGGGACAAATCCATTTGGTACACCAGCTAATAATACTTATGAAAATCAGACATTTTTTATTGATAGAAAAACTGTAGAAAGTAAAGATTTTGTAGAATTTGAATGTGCCTCTGCTTTAGATTTAGAAAATAGATCAGCACCTAAAAGAATTATCACAAGAAAAGATTTCCCCTCTGTAGGTACTTTTGTATGAACAACTGGCAAAAACAAGCACTACTTCATGCTAAAAAAACACTCCCAGACGAGTCTTGTGGTCTAGTTATTGATAAAGATGGCTCTAAAGAATATTTCCCTTGTAAAAACATTGCTATTGAAGGTGCTAATAGTTTTACAATAGACCCTGAAGATTGGGCGAAGGCTGAAGAAACTGGAACTGTTTTACACATTTGTCATTCACACCCAAATGGAGACTTAACAGCTTCAGAGGAGGATATAAAAAATTGTGATTTTCTCGGTTTATCTTGGTTTATTTTTGATCCACAAAATAATGAGATGCAAGAATTAAAACCAAAAGTACATAAGCCTATGCTTACAAAAGACAAATTTATTGATAGGGAAAGAAGAGAAGATGAACAGGGCTTAAGAAAAATAAAAGTTTATGGAAGATTAGCTGAATTAGTTGGTTGGCACGTTAATTATGCTGATGTAAAGACCATGAAAGATGTCTATAAATACATCGCTTGTAACTATCCAGATGTTGAACCACACTTAGCACAAAATATGTATCGAATTACTGTTAACAACGATGTAATTAAAACAAAAGAAGATTTACTAATAAAAAGTGAAGGGGAAATAAGAATGATACCTATTGTTTCTGGGGCTTGGTTTTGGGTTGCTGCTGCATTAATTGGAGGTGGTGCTGCTGCTGCTGCATCTTCTATAGCTATCGTTGCAACTTTAGGTAGTGTCTTATTGAGTACTGGTATTTCTATGGCGGTAAGTGGTGTTACCAATATGCTATTCCCACCACAGCAGCCTAGTATTGGTGATACAACTGCTGCTCTTAGCGAGACAGATTCAAGAGTCAACTTTTCTTTTAGCGGTATTCAAAATGTATCTCGAAGTGGTGTTTGCATACCTCTAATTTATGGAGAGGTATTTACTGGCTCTATTGTGGTCAGTTCTGGTACTGACACTGCCCCTGTATTTAAGACTTAATTATGGTTTTACCAAGTAATCTAGGTACAAGCAATTTATCTAGTTCACAACAGAACGAGATAAAACAACTAGGAGGTCAAGGTACATCTTTCTTTGACAATACCATGAAAGATGGAGATATTGGTTCAAGGCAATTCGTAACTCTAATTGACGTTATTGGGGCTGGTCAGATAGCTGGATTTCCTTCTGCAGTAGATGCTGGATTAACACATGGGTCTACTGCTTATCGGATAGCAAGCCTTAAAGATTTATTTCTTAATGGCACACAAGTTTTAAGAGATGGTGCAAGTAATACAGACCCAGATATTAATGATTTTAATTTCGGCACAAGTGAAGCTAATGCCCCATCTTTTTTTACAAGACTCGGCACTTCAGACCAGACAAAAATACAAGGACTTGTAGAAACAGAAAGAGATAGAACTGTAGGAGTAACAGTAACACAATCTCAATCGCAAACAGTTACTATTACCGACACCTCAACAGAAGGAGTTAGAGTAACTATCGGATTTCCTAGATTACAAGAAATTGAAGATGACGGAAACATAAAAGGAACTACTGTTGAATACGACATTGAAGTAAGAAAACAAGATAATACTTTGATAAAAAAAATAAATCCAGAAACTAATTTAACTGGATTGGATCGTAGCATTCATACCTCTGGGGGTCGAGTTACTGGTAAAAGTACTTCTCCATATTTTAAAGACCATATAATTGTTTTTCCTGAGAGTTTGGCTGCATCTGATTTTCCAGTTACTGTTAAAGTTTCTAGACAAACTGCTGACAGTTCAGACGCAAAACTTGCAAATGCTTTTGAATTTACCACTTTAACTGAATTAATTTTTGATAGCCCAACTTATTTAAACACCGCTTATGCAGCAGTTAGGTTTGATGCTGAAATTTTTAGAGCAGTTCCGCAGCGAATGTATAGGGTCAGAGGCCGTCTTGTAAAAATTCCACATAATTCAACTGTTAGATCAGATGGTTCTTTGTCATTTAGCGGTGATTTCAATGGCACTTTGAAAGCCAGTAAAGAGTATTGCAATGACCCTGCATGGGTTTTGTATGACATTCTCACTGAATCTGTAGATGGTTTTGGGGATTTCGTAGCTGAAACAGAAGTTGATAAGTATTCTTTTTATAATGCCTCTGTTTACAATTCAGCGTTAATTAATGATGGAGAAGGTGGTACTGCCCCAAGATTTAGCTGCAATATTGTAATTCAAAGAACTACAAACGCATATACTTTATTAGATAGGATTGCTTCTATTATGAGAGGTAGCTTATACATTGATGATGGTGTTATTACTCTTTGCCAAGATAGACCAACAACTAGCACTTACTTTTTCTCATACGCAAACATTACTGAAGATGGTTTTGTCTACACAGGTGCAAGCCAAAGAACAAAAGACACAGTAATTAACGTTAAATATTTTAGTAACGAAACAAGAAATTTTGAATACGAAACTGTAGAGGACTCAGCAGCTAATCAATCAAAATATGGTGTAGTTGTTAAAAATATTGAGGCAGTAGGTTGTAATAATCAAGCACAAGCCAGAAGAGCAGGGTTATGGCATTTGTTTACACAAAATAATGAAACTGAAACTGTTGCCTTTACAACTACTGCTGATGCTGGTTCTTTAATTAGGCCGAATCAAATAATAACTGTTCAAGACCCTGTACGCAGTGGTCTTAGAAGATCAGGAAGAATAAAAACTGCAACAACGACACAAATAACAGTTGATGATACTAAGGATTTACCTACATCGCATAGCACTGGCGATCAATTATCTGTAATTTTGACAGATGGGACTATGGAAACAAAGACAGTTTCAGATATAACAGGAAGTGTTATTACTGTATCTAGTGCTTTTACTTCTGCACCTCAAGCTTTTAGTGTTTGGTTACTTCTAAGGGCAACTACAGAGACTGAGGATTTTAGAGTTTTATCTGTTACTGAAGAAGATAATACTTTTACCATCAATGCAATGTTTCATAATTCCAGTAAATATGATTTTGTTGAAGATGGTGCATCTGTAACAGTTCCACAGATAACAACTTTATTGCAGCCTAAAGCTGCTCCTAGTAACTTATCAGCAGAGGAATTAATTGTTGTATTAGGCAATAGGGCTGTAAGTAAATTAGTCGCAAGTTGGCAACCTGTTTCTGGGGTTACTGAATATTCACTTAAATATCAATTTAATAATGGTAATGTCATTACACAAAGAGTTACAGCACCTACTTTTGAGATATTTGACTCGGAACTTGGTGAATATAAATTTGAAGTTTTTAGTTATAACGCTTTAGGTGAGCCTAGTACAACTCCAACAACTTTAACCTTCAATGCTGTTGGTAAAACCGCTGTACCAGCAGATGTACAAAACGTAAAAATAGAACCATTATCAGACCAGTTTGTAAGATTGCGTTTTGACCAATCAACAGATGTTGATGTTTTGCATGGTGGAAACGTGGTTATTCGTAGTTCTAACCTTACTACAGGCTCAACTTTTACTAACTCTGTTGATGTTTTGCCAGCACTATCTGGTAACGTCAGTGAGTCGATTGTTCCAAATATTGTAAATGGCACATATCACTTAAAATTTAAAGATGATGGAGGCCGCTTAAGCTCTGGTGATGCCTCTATAACTATGCTTCAAACAGTTCCCAATACCTTGCCAAAACTTACAGTATTAACAGATAGAGAAGATCTAGACAGTCCACCCTTTCAAGGTGTTAAAGATGATTGTTTTTTTAGTGATGATGTTAATGGTCTTGTTTTAGACTCAACAGTTTTATTTGATAGCGTTGCAGATGTAGACCAACTTTCAGATTTCGATTTCTCAGGTGATGTAGACATAACAGGTGGATCTTATGAATTTGCAAATACTTTAGATTTAGGAGGCAAACAACCATTAAGATTGAGAAGGCATTTTGTTACGCAAGGTTTTTATCCAAACGACCTAATTGACAGCAGAACAGGAAATATCGATACTTGGACTGATTTCGATGCAGCTACTGCCTTTGATGTTGGTGCATCTTTGCTTGTCGCTACTACTGACCTTGATCCTGATTTAACTGTTTCATCAGGTGTAACTTATGGGCAAAGCGGTACAACAATTACAGTAACAAAAACGGCACATGGATATTCTGTCGGAGATTTTGTTGTTATTGATTTTGCAGCTGGCGGTGCGACTGATGGAAACTATCAAATTACTTCAAAAACAGATAATACATTTACAGTAACTTCAGCTACAAGTGCAACCATATCAAGTGGAACATCTTGTACTTACGGAGCAAACTTTACTCAATTTAATCCTTTTGTAAATGGTGTTTATGTTGCAAGAGGTTTTAAATTTAGATGTGAAATGGATTCAGATGACCCAGCACAATCAATAGAAATAGACCAACTTGGATATACAGCAGAATTAGAAAGCAGAACAGAAACAAGTCTTGGTAATGCAGGGGCAACAAATGGCTTAATAGCCTCTGGGACTTCGACTAAATCTGTGACATTTACAAATAGTTTCTTTACAGGTCAATCTGGTACTAGCATTGCAGCCAATTCAGTTTTACCATCAATAGGAATAACAATAGAAAACGCACAATCAGGAGACTTTTTTGCTTTGTCTAGTATAAGTTCTACAGGTTTTGACATAGATATTAAGAATGGATCAAGTCACGTTGATAGAAATTTCAAATATGCTGCAACTGGTTTTGGTCGAGGCTCTTAAATTATGGTAACCTAAAAGAAAAATTAAAATACAATGGCCACACATGATTACGTCATAGATAACTCGACTGGCGCCAACGTGAGAGCAGACATAAATAGTGTATTACAAGCGATATTAACAAATAACAGTAGCTCATCTGCTCCTAGTACAACAGCAGCCTATATGTTTTGGGCTGATACTACAAGCGGAACATTAAAGATAAGAAACTCCAGTGATAACGCATGGGTAGAACTTTTACAACTTGATGGTACGTTAACTCTTGAAGATGGCTCTGCAAGCACACCTGCACTTGCTTTTAGAGATGATTTAGATACAGGTATTTTTTCAAGTGCTGCAAATAATATTAATTTTGCAACAGGTGGGGTTGAAAGATTAGAACTATCTGGTTCAAGTACTATTTTTAATGAATCTGGAGCAGATGTTAATTTTAGAGTTGAAGGAGATACAAATGTAAACCTGTTATTTGTTGATGCAGGAGAAGATCGAATTGGTGTAAATGAAAATACACCACTAGGTAAATTTCATATAAAGTCAACAGATGCTAGTGTTTCTGCTGTTAATGCAAGTGTTAACGAATTAATACTCGAAAATAATGGTAGTTGTGGTATGAGCATATTTTCCTCAACAACCAATCAAGGTGCGATAGCTTTTGGCGATTCCGGTGATAATGATGTTGGGAAAATTGTATATGACCATTCAGAGGATTCTATGTCTTTTAGAACTGCTGCAAATGAACGTATGCGTATAGATAGTAGCGGAAGGTTGCTTATAGGTCATAGTACTGTTACTCCTGTTGATAATGATGCAAATAATCCACATTTTCAAGTAGAGGGTACAGGCGGAAATGATTCAAGAATAAGTATTCGTCATAACTCAACAACTGCTTCAAATGCACCCATTATATATTTATCAAGAAGTAAAGGAACTTCAACAGGTGCAAAAACTTCTGTTGCAGAAGATGATTCTTTAGGAAGCATATTATTTATGGGTGCAGATGGTACACATGATACAAGGGCTGCACAAATAAGAGCAGAATGTGATGGAACACCTAGCGACAATGATATGCCAGCTAGATTGATATTTGAGACAACACCTGATGGCGGTTTAAACACTTTAGAACGTATGCGTATAGATTCGTCTGGTAATGTTGGGATCGGTTTAGCTCCAGCGAATAGTTTTAGTTTTGGTAAAGCACTTGATATTGGTTCATCAACAGGTGGTTTTGTTTACGTTAGGGACACAGATGTAAGTGACGCAGTTGGTGGCATAGGTTATTCTACTGAAGGTCTGTTTATTGGAAATGAAAAAAATAATGGGTATATAAGATTTTCTGTAAATACCAGTGCTACCGAGCGAATGCGGATAAATAACTCGGGCAAGGTTTCCATAAATACAACTAATACTGGTGGCCGACTTACTATTAATGGTAATACTGGTGGTCACTATACTCCTGATGGTAGTGCAGGCATAGCTGTAAATGGTATTCATATTGACGGTAATCATGGAAATAGTGGGGAGCGTGGAGGAGCAATATCATTTTCTGCTGGTGGGGCTGCTGCTTGTGCTATTGCTGCTAGAAATGAATCAACAGACCGAGATCAATTAGGTTTAGAATTTTTCACTCATAATAGTTCTACTGATTCCGCTGCAGCAGACAGAAGATTAAGAATGTCTATTACTGGTGGTATATTCTTTGGAAGTCAAAATACTTTAGATCCAGCAGACGCTAATCATCTTGGGGTATCAATAAGTGATTCTTTAGGGTTTCTTTCTGTATGCAGAGGCGGTGATATTCCGTTTGTTGTTGGTAGGGTCAGTAGTGATGGTGAATTAGTAAGATTTATACAAGGTGGAAGTACAGAAGGAAATATATCAGTTTCGGGTTCTACTGTTAGTTATAACGGAGGTCATTTAAGTAGATGGTCACAAATAGCGGGGATATCTTCTACTGATAAATCAACAAGACCAACTATCTATCAAGGAACTGTGATGAGTAACTTAGATGATCTATGTGTTTGGTCTTATCCAGATCAATTCTATACCGAGGATGATAAAGCACTTGACCAGATTCCAAATGGAAAAAGTGTTGGTGACTTAAAAAAAGCTGCACATACTGAAGATAACCAGCAGTTAAATATGACAAAAATTTCTGATACTGAGGGTGATAAAGATGTAGCAGGGGTATTTTGGAATTGGGATGATGATAACCAAAATGTTTATGTTAATGATTACTACATTGCAATGACAGGGGATATGGTAATTAGAGTTGCAGCATCAACTACTGTTGCTAGAGGTGATTTAATGATTTCTGCTGGTGATGGAACAGCAAAACCACAAGCTGATGATATTATCAGAAGTTCAACTATTGCAAAAATTATTTCTATAAATTCAACAGCCACCTATGCTGATGGTAGTAAAGCCTACCCTTGTGTTTTGATGGCTTGTTAATATAATGAGATTACTTAAATTAATTTTATGGCAACACCACAAGAAATTTATGACGAAACAAAAACTCGTCTTGATCTAAATATTGCAAAAGGACAAATGCTACAAAAAGAAATTCAAGAAAAACAAGCAGAGTTACAAAAACTCATGCAACCAGTAATGGAAGATCAAGGAGCTTTAAAACAGTTAGAAAAACTAAGTGACGTTGTTCAAGCTGTAGAATCAAAGTAAAATAAAACTAAATTATTATTATCATGGCTGTTACTTGGGATGTTGTTAATCTAGACACAACAAAAACTGTCGGAAGTTTATCTGATGTCGTAACTACTGTTCACTGGAGTGCATACGATTCCGAAACTGTAGGAAGTGGCGATTCTGCTGTTGTCCATAGTGGCTCTGCTTATGGCACTATAGGGCTTGCTGCTGCTGATTCTGGATCGTTTACAGCTTATGCAGACATTACAAAAGCAAATGCTATAGCTTGGGCTAAAGCTGCAATAGGTTCTGATGAAGTAACAGCTATTGAAACAAGTATTGCAAAACAAATAACAGAATCAAAAACGCCTACTACGATTTCTGGTGTACCTTGGTAGATAGTACAGAAAGACCTACATAAAGTGGTGCTAATGCACAGATTCCACAGAAAGTTATAATAGTTACAGGCATTAATGCCTTTAAAAATGCTTCCCTAATCATGTTTCAAAAGATTTGTCAGATAGCTTCATTGTTGTCTCTATTTCTAACCTTGTCAATGTTAGGCGGTTCATACTATGCCTACCGCTTTGTTACTAGCGAACAATTTAAGGCCAGAGTCATGAATGAAGTTTTAGACAATGTGCAAGGAATGATGCCAAAAGTTTTGGATAATGCAATGCCAGATATGACAGGCGGCACAATTCCAGAGTTTCTACCACCATCACCAAGTCCTACAAGATAGATGGAGATACCAGAAATAGGTATCAGACAAGTCAATATTCCAGAAGTCTATATTCCTGAGACATACAATCCTAATCCTGTATTGCCTGTAATAACAAATCTAGAAATAAATACTGTTGGCTGTACCTATCAACATAGAGATATAAAAAATACAGGAAATACACAACTGCTACTAGATGACCCTAATGGGGTATTTACTGATTGTAATTCTGTTTTTCCAAGTTTTTTTCCTATGGATTACAGACCAGATCAATTAGTAATTACTGAAGATTTACCAATATCCAACGATACACCACCGATGCCAGAAACTGATTTACCAGAAACAAAAGCACCTGAAAACAAAAAAGAAGAATTAGTTATCCCAGAGTGTCCTAGTAGGAAAGAGCAGAAAATAGGAGATTACAGAAACTCAAGACGCATTGAAAAGGTAGTTGGTCACAAGTTATCATCAGACAAAACAGAATGTATTACTCTTTATGAGGACG